>JAESGP010000036.1_pt1 | contig 194648 bp, 181 predicted proteins | sample 9269741 | NCBI WGS metagenome assembly JAESGP01 (sample SAMN15720684, study PRJNA650882) | algae metagenome | isolation source: Desmonostoc vinosum HA7617-LM4 and co-occurring heterotrophs from cave wall | place: USA: Waikapalae cave, Hawaii | collected 2011-05-27 | reverse complement strand
ACCGGCTGGCATACCGGACGGCCGTCATGGAAACATTGCAACGCTGTACGCCGTTGCCATTTACCGAGGGACTGGGAGGAGCGGTCGCCGGCCGACCTTTCGCGGTTCCTTTCAGAACCCGCAAACGTCCACCCCAACCAGAAGAGAAAAGAGCATGGCTGATACAGAAAATACTTTGATCCTTGAAACCACCCAGGGCCCCGTCACCATCGAGATGCGTCCCGACCTGGCGCCGGGCCACGTCGCCCGGATCAAGGAACTGGTGCGCGAGGGCTTCTACGACGGCATCGTATTCCATCGCGTGATCGAGGGTTTCATGGCCCAGACCGGCTGCCCGCAGGGCACCGGCACCGGCGGTTCCGGCAAGAAGCTGAAGGCCGAGTTCAACAAGGAACCGCATGTCCGTGGCACCACCTCGATGGCCCGCGCCGCGAGCCCGGATTCCGGCGACAGCCAGTTCTTCATCTGCTTCGACGATGCCTCCTTCCTCAACGGCCAGTACACCGTCTGGGGCAAGGTCACCGAGGGCATGGAGAACGTCGACAAGATCAAGCGCGGCGAACCGGTGCAGAACCCCGACAAGATCGTCAAGGCCCGCATGGCCGCCGACGCCGAGTAGTCACTTCCGTCATTCCGGGGCGCGCGAAGCGTGAACCCGGAATCTCGCACTACAACCTCTGGATTCCGGATTGCCGCGCGTTGCGCGGCCTCCGGAATGACGTGCCAGTCCATGCGCACCGATCTGTTCGACTTCGAACTCCCGCCTGCGAGCATCGCGCTGCGACCCGCGAGCCCGCGTGATGCCGCGCGGATGCTGGTGGTGCAGCCCGATGGCGTGCTGCGCGACCGCACCATCGGCGACCTGCCGCAATGGCTGGAGCCCGGCGACCAGCTCGTCGTCAACGACACCAAGGTCATTGCCGCCCAGCTCAAGGGCCGCCGCATCGGCCGCGAGACCGAGCCGAAGATCGAGGCGACGCTGATCAAGCGGCTGGACGGCTCGCGCTGGCAGGCGCTGGTGAAGCCCGCAAAAAAACTTGTTCCTGGCGACATCGTTCGTTTCGGCAATGAAGGCAAGGTCTGCCTGCTCGGCCATCTCGACGCCGAGGTCGAAGGCAAGGGCGCCGACGGCGAAGTGACGCTGTCGTTCTCGTTTCATGGACCGGCGCTTGACCAGGCCATCGCGGATCTCGGCACCCCGCCGCTGCCGCCCTATATCGCGTCGAAGCGTACGCCCGACGACCAGGACGCCGCCGACTACCAGACCATGTTCGCCGCCAACGAGGGTGCCGTCGCGGCCCCGACCGCGGGGCTGCATTTCACGCCGCAACTCGAGGCCGCGCTGCGCGGCCGCGGCGTCGACCTGCATCGGCTAACGCTGCATGTCGGGGCAGGGACGTTCCTGCCGGTCAAGGCCGAGGAGACAACCGAACACCGGATGCATGCCGAGTGGGGCTCCATTTCAGCAGCAACCGCCGACGCGCTGAACGCCGCGCGCGCCAAGGGCGGCCGCATCGTCGCGGTCGGCACGACCTCGTTGCGGCTGCTCGAAAGCGCCACGACAGAAGACGGCAGGATCCTGCCGTTCGATGCGGAAACGTCGATCTTCATCACGCCGGGCTATCGCTTCCGCGCGGTCGATATCCTCCTGACGAATTTTCATCTGCCGCGCTCGACGCTGTTCATGCTGGTGTCGGCCTTCTCCGGGCTCGACACCATGAAGCACGCCTATGCGCATGCGATCAGCAAGGGATATCGCTTCTATTCGTATGGCGATGCGTGCTTGCTGTTTCGCGGACAGCACTGAGGAAACGCGGTCGCTGCCGCACAGACAAACGTCGGCATCCTGAAAGAAACCCGCCTGACCAGGCGGGTCAAGTTTCAGGAGGAACGCGCTCAGGGAGAGAGCGCAGAGGCATCTCACTGCGATTCTGCTGTTGCGGCCAAGATCGTAGAACTACCGGTATCTCCTGGGGTGGGCAAAGCGAAGCGTGCCCACCCTGCATTTCGCGTATTTTATCTCACGCCATCACCCTCTGAGGCAGCAGTTCGGCGATCTGGATCGCGTTCAGCGCGGCGCCCTTGAGAAGCTGGTCCGCCGATACGAACATCGAGATCGAACGGCCCGAGGGATCGCTGAGGTCCTTGCGGATGCGGCCGACCAGCACGTCGTCCTGGCCCGATGCATCGATCGGCATCGGGAAGTAGTTCTTCGCGCGGTCGTCGACGATCTTGACGCCGGGTGCGTTCGAGAGGATCGCGCGCACGTCGGCTTCAGTGATCGGCTTCTCGCATTCGAAGGTGATCGCCTCGCAATGCGCGCGCAGCACCGGCACGCGCACGCAGGTGACGCCGATGGCGATCTGCTCGTCCTCGAAGATCTTGCGCGTCTCCTTGATGACCTTGGTCTCCTCGTCGTTGTAGCCGGTCTCGGGATCGATCGCCGTGTTGTGGCTGAAGACGTTGAAGGCGTAAGGCAGCGGGATCACCTTGGGCGTGAACGGCCGCCCGTCGAGATAGGCGCGGGTCGATTCCACCAGCTCTTCCATCGCCGCAGCGCCCGCACCGCTTGCCGCCTGGTAGGTCGAGACGATCATGCGCTTGATGCGGTTCTGCCTATGGATCGGCCACAGCGGCACCAGTGCCGTGATCGCCGAGCAGTTCGGATTGGCGATGATGCCCTTGTGGTCACGGATGCGGCCGGCGTTGATTTCCGGGATCACCAGCGGCACGTTCGGATCCATCCGGAACGCCGAGGAATTGTCGACCACGACCGCGCCGGCCTTCACCGCAGCGGGAGCGAACTTGCGGGAGATGCCGCCGCCGGCCGAGAACAGCGCGATATCGACGCCCTCGAACGACCGCTCGGTGAGTTCCTCGATCGCGATCTTCTCGCCGCGGAAGTCGATGGTCCTGCCGGCCGAGCGGGCGCTCGCCAGCGCCTTCAGCTTGCGGACCGGGAAGTTGCGCTTGTCCATGGTGGCGATGAATTCGGCACCCACGGCGCCGGTTACGCCGACGATGGCAACAACGGGTTGGTAGCTCACGGGTCTGTCCTCTTGGTTGAATGCTGCAGGCAATAAAAAAGCCCCGGTCCTTTTCAGGCGGGGCTCCGGTTCGGATGTTGCGATCGTTCGACTACGCGCGCACGGCTCCCGAGCCCCCGGAGGGTGCTTTGGTTTTCGTGGTGGTTTTGGTCGAGGTCGAGATCATGGCGCGGACTTATGCGGCAGGCTGGTGCTGCCGTCAACGGGTTTGGGCGGAAAATCGGTCGAAACCGGGTTGAACCGGGTGGCTTTGTCACGCCATAAGCTCCCGCATGAGCCTTCCCAACCATTTCGAACTGCTTGCCACCGACGGCGCTGCCCGCATCGGCCGCCTGACCACGCCGCACGGCGTGGTGCGGACGCCGGCCTTCATGCCGGTCGGGACGGCCGGCGCCATGAAGGGCATGCACTGGCGCGAGGTGCGCGATGCCGGCGCCGATATCGTGCTCGGCAATACCTATCACCTGATGCTGCGGCCGGGCGCGGAGCGGATCGCCGCGCTGGGAGGCTTGCAGACCTTCACCGGCTGGAGAGGGCCAATGCTGACGGACTCCGGCGGTTTCCAGGTGATGTCGCTGTCGGACCTGCGCAAGGTAAGCGAAAAGGCCGTCACCTTCCGCTCGCATATCGACGGCGCCAAGGTCGAACTGTCGCCGGAGCGTTCGATCGAGGTGCAGCGGCTCCTCGGCGCTGACATCGCGATGCAGATGGACGAATGCGTGCGGCTGCCGGCGGAACGTGCCGACATCGAGCGCGCGATGCGGTTGTCGCTGCGCTGGGCGGAGCGCAGCAAGCGCGCGTTCGAGACCGCGCCTGACGGCTATATGCTGTTCGGCATCGTGCAGGGCGGCGACATTCCCGAGATGCGCCAAACAAGCGCGCGCGAACTGGTCGAGATCGGCTTCCACGGTTACGCGATCGGCGGGCTTGCGGTCGGCGAACCGCAGGCGGTGATGCTGGCGATGATCGAGGAAAGCGCGCCGGCATTGCCGGCGGATCGCCCGCGCTACCTGATGGGCGTCGGCACGCCGGAGGATCTGCTGGAGGCGGTGGCGCGCGGCATCGACATGTTCGACTGCGTGATGCCGACCCGCAACGGGCGGCACGGCATGGCGTTCACGCGCTTCGGCCAGATCAATCTGCGCAACGCACGCCACGCCGACGACCCGCGGCCGCTAGACGAGGAGAGTGATTGGCCATCGACCCGCGACATTTCTCGCGCCTATCTGCATCATCTGGTTCGGTCGGGAGAGACGCTGGGCGCGATGCTGCTGTCGGAAATCAACGTCGCCTATTATCAGCGACTGATGCATGGCATGCGCGAGGCGATCGCCGGCGGCACGTTCGCGACGTTCCAAAAGCAAACGCGCGCCGGTTGGGCGCGCGGGGATATTGCACCGAGATAGATCTCAGTTGCAGGCGAACCTTTTCACCGAATGCTTGGTCACGAAGCCGTAACCGCAGGTGTCGCAGGTCCAGAGATAGGTGATGGCGTGATCGCTCAGATAGGCTGAAGCTTCTGCGGCCACCATGGTATCGGCACAAACCGGGCAGTCCGGTAGATCACAGCCGCGCGGGTCCGGCCTCGATGCGACGGTCGACAGGATTTCAGCAACAGCTGGCATCGTTGACCTCCTTGCGATCTCAATGTGTTGCGATTGGAACGTGCCTCAGCCCACGACCAAAGTATAAACAGAATTGTTTGACGTTGTCGCAACACAAATGCGTTCGTTGAAAGATTCTTGATGGGTTTCGATTTTGCAATGCAGCGAATGTTCGTTGACGATGTTTCCGCCTTGCGCAGCGGTGCGAGTGCCTCCTAAGTAGAAAAGCCGCCAATTCCCTTCACAGGTTCGTAACAGGAGTGTCGAGATGGATGCGTCGTCCGCCACAGGTGCCGTGCACCGTCCAGGCCGAGGCCGGGTTTTCGACTCCATCGTCGACGCGATCGGCGATACGCCGATCGTTCGTCTGCGCAAATTGCCTCAAATGCATGGTGTTAGCGCAACCATCCTGGCCAAGCTTGAATACTTCAATCCCGCGGCAAGCGTGAAGGATCGCATCGGTGCCGCGATGGTGATCGCGATGGAGAAGGCCGGCGTGATCAATGCGGATACCGTGCTGATCGAACCGACCTCCGGTAATACCGGGATTGCGCTGGCGTTCGTCGCGGCGTCGCGCGGCTACCGGTTGAAACTGGTGATGCCGGAATCGATGTCTATCGAGCGGCGCAAGATGCTGGCCTTCCTCGGCGCGGAGATTGTCCTGACACCAGCGGCCCAAGGGATGAAAGGCTCGATCGCGACCGCCGAGGAACTGGTGCGCACCACGCCCAACGCCGTCATGCCGCAGCAATTCAAGAACCTCGCCAACCCGGAAATTCACCGCCGCACGACAGCTGAGGAGATCTGGAACGACACCGGCGGCAACATCGATTTCTTCGTTGCCGGCGTCGGCACCGGCGGCACCATCACGGGCGTCGGACAGGTGCTTAAGCCGCGCAAGCCTTCGTTGCGGGTGGTGGCGGTGGAGCCCGAGGAAAGCCCGGTTTTGTCAGGAGGGCAGCACACGCCGCACAAGATCCAGGGCATCGGCGCCGGCTTTGTTCCCGATATTCTGGATCGGTCGGTCATCGACGAGATCGTCAAGGTCAACGGTCCGGCCGCGATCGAGATGTCGCGCGCGCTGGCACGCAACGAAGGTATCCCGGGCGGCATTTCCTCCGGCGCTGCAATCGCGGCGGCGCTCGAGATCGGAAAGCGCCCTGAGAGCGCTGGCAAGACCATTCTCGCCATCGTGCCGTCATTCTCCGAGCGCTACCTCTCTACCGCCCTGTTTGAAGGAATATAGCGATGGCGGACCAGCCGAGGCGGCCGAGAACCCTGAACGATGCGCGCACCGAGGCCGAAGCGGCGTTCAAGCGTACCACCACCAAGGCTCCGGAAGCGCCGCCGAAGCCGCTCCGGCTTCCGGGGGTGAGGGAACTGGTGTCGCTGCGCATCGATCAGGATGTACTGGAATATTTCCAGGAGGGGGGTCCGGGCTGGCAGGACCGTATCAACGAGGCGCTGCGACGGGCCGCGGGCAAATAGAACCCGGCCGTCGCGATGCAGTTTTGCCCTGCCTGTTTCCGGCGGATCGCACCGGCTGCCGCGTTGGCGCTTGCCATCTGCCTGGCACGTGAGACGGCGGCCAACGTGGTGCCGTTCCAATGCGCCATCTTGCCTGGTGAGGAGATCGCCAGCATCTCGATGACGAATTCGCTGGCGAGCGATGCGTCGTGCATCGTGACGTGCAGATTCTCGACCACCAGGTACGACAACAATCCGCAGATCACCTGCGCCAAGGCGGTGCCCGCGGGCAAGGAAGTCGAGATGTGTCGGCTGACCTCGGGCGGCGACAAATACGTCAAGCTGCTGGAGGGGCAGGCGGACTGCCTGAAACTGTCGGAATGAAACAACAGGAATGAAAAAGCCCGGGGATGATCCCGGGCTTTTGAAGTCTCGCATATGTGCGGCTGCTAGCGCAGCATGCCGCCCATGACACCGCCGATGAAGCGGCCTGCGCCGGCCGGATCGGGCCCGGGGGCATATTGTTGCCGCGGCGGGGGCGGGGCCTGCTGGTACTGGACCTGGGGCTGCGCCTGCTGGCTGGTGGTGCGGCGCTTGGGGCGATCCTCCTCGGCGCTAGCCGTCGGTGCGGCCGCCACGGCCTCCGTCAGCAGCGCCTTGTGCTGCAGCTTGTTGAGATAGCCGCTCTGGGGATAGCCGCGGGCGGCCTGCCAGCGCGTGATCACGGCCCGGGTCGGTGGATCGAACAGGCCGGTGAGCTTGGTGTCGAAGCCGAGCCCGGTAAGGCGCCGCTGCACGTCGCGACGCTTGTTCTTGTCGAGGCCGATCTGGTCCTCGGTGGTCTGGTTGGCTTCGTCCTTGAAGGTCGCAGGATCGATGCCCTTGGTCAGGTTGCGGGTAGCAGTGGCATCCTTCGCGCCGCTCTCAATTGCGGCGATCCGCGACAACGCCAGCGAGCGGAACTGACCGTTCGGGTAGCTGCTCAGATAGGCATTGAGTTCCTCGGTCTTGTTGGAATCCTTGATCGAGCGCCAGAACTCAAGTTCGACGTCCGAGGACTTTGCACCGGTCGCGGCCGGCGCTACCGCCGCCACGGCACCGGGGGCCGGCGCGCCATTCAGGTAGACCGCGCCGATCAGGTTGGTGTGGCCCCAGGGAAGCTGGCCCTTGTTGGTTTCCTCGTTGACCTGGGCGCGGACCTTGGTCATCGCCTGCTGGATCTCCATGCCAGGCTGGGTGAGGTTGGCGAGCAGCGCCCGGGTGAACGGGCTGTTGTTGCCTTCCTGGCCGTCGAGCGCGGTCTGTCCCGGGCCGGTCGCGAACGCGATCAGGGTCCCTTCGCCCGACTTCATTTCGGCCAGGCCGGTCTGCACGTTGACGCTGCGGGTGGCGGCGTTCGACTTGATCTTCGCCGCGAACGGGTTGTCACGGCAGGCATCGAGGAACACCAGCTTGACCTTGGCGTCGCCCATGGTCTGCTCGAGGGTGAGGTCGATATTGATCGCCGCGCCCAGCTTGACGTCCATTTCGGACTTGATGTCGGCGTCGATCGGCAACAGATAATTGGTTCCGCTGATGGCGATGCCGTGGCCGGCGTAGAAGAACAAGGCGACGTCGGCACCCTGCGCCTTCTTGCCGAAGTCGAGCAGCCGCTCGGTCATCTTGTCGCGCGTGAGATTCGACCCCTCGACCACTTCGAAGCCGACGTTGCGCAGTGCCGCAGCCATTGCCTTGGCGTCAACCGACGGATTCGGGAGCGGAGCGACATTCTTGTAGGTTCCGTTGCCGACCACGAAGGCGACGCGTTTCTCGGCCTGGGCGGTACCGGCCGTAAAGGCCATGCAGATCACGGACAGAATCAGGGCTGGGTAGCGCATCATCAGGAAAATCCCCCTGCAGAATCGAAAAGAGTTTTTGGCTATAACGCTCGGCGCAGACTACACAAAAAATCCACCCCCCGCGCCACTAAAATGGCCGTGAATCGGCCATTTCCCGCCGACCGTTACCCTCAGGGCACGCGTTGTCGCGTGATCCAGATCACAGCCGCACAAATAAGAATCAGGTTGGCGCGCGGGCGGGCGCCGGGGGCGCCGATCGCAGGTTCAGGAGATTGCCGAGGAGGATCAGCCCGGCGCCGAGCACCGTGAAAAGGTCCAGCCGTTCCGAATAGATCAGCCAGCCGGCGGCGGCCGTCAGCGGAACCCGCAGGAAGTCCATCGGGATCACCACCGTGGCGTCGGCATGCAGCATGGCGCGCGCCATGCAGTAATGGGAGAACGTGCCGCAAAACGCGATCACAACGACCCACCCCCAGATATGGTTCGGCGGCCACGTCCAGACGTAGAGTGCCGGCAGGAATCCGGCCGCCGATTGCACCACCAGCATCCAGAACAGGATCGCAAGGGTATGTTCGGTACGGGTCAGCGACTTGACCATGGTGACCGAAATGCCGAACCCGACGGCGGCCGCGAGCGCGATCAGTTGTCCGGGATTGACCTCGCCGGTGGCGGGCCGAACGATGATGACGACGCCGACGATTCCGAGCACGATCGCGGCGATCTTCCAGACCGTCATTCGTTCGCCGAGAAACATCGCAGCCAGGATCGCGGTCCATATCGGCATCGTGAATTCGATCGCCACCACCTGGCCGATCGGGATCAGCGTCAGCGCGAAGAACCAGCCGAGCTGGGCGCCGTAGTGGATGAGGTTGCGCGCGACATGCTGCGGCAGGCGCTGCGTCTTCACCACGCTGAATCCGCCTTTGGCGCGGATCAGCGGATACAGCATCAGGAACCCGAGGACCGAACGCACTTCCATGAGCTGGAACACGTTCATCTCGCGCACCGCCTCGCGGCCGGCGATGGCGATGATCAGCATCAAGGCGAGCCAGCCGGCCATCCACAGCGCGGCCAGGGATATCGATGGCGTGCGGTCCATGTTCCGGAGCAGAGCCTGGAAATTGCGGGGAAGCCGGTATCGGCGAGGGCGCTACGATTTGCAACGCGCAAATGTGCCGACGCAGCGATGCGCCGGCCCTCGCGTCGCAGTGCCGCAATTTCGCTGTGGGAGTGGCGTTCAGATCGATGCTAAGGGATCTGTCATTCCGGACGTCGCGCAGCGGCGATCCGGAATCTCGAGATTCCGGGTCTGGTCCTTCGGACCATCCCGGAATGACAAGAAGGAATTCAGGGAGGAACTTACATGCGTATCTTGCAACCGGCCGAATGGTCGAAACCCCGCGGCTTTTCGCACGGCGTCGAGGTCGATGGTCCCGGCAAATGGATCGTGCTTGCCGGCCAGACCGGCGGCGACGAAAAGGGCGACTATTCACCCGACATGGCAAGCCAGGTCGGCACGGCGCTGAAGCGCATCATGAAATTGCTGGCTGAAGCCGGCGCGGGACCCGAACACATCGTCCGCCTGACCTGGTACCTGACCAGCCGCAGCGAATACGCTGAAGCGGGCGCAGGTATCGGCGCGGCCTGGAAGGAGACACTGGGGCGCAACTTCCCGCCCTCGACCTTGCTCTATATCGCGGGGCTGGTCGATGACAGGGCCAAGGTCGAAATCGAAGTCACCGCCTTCGTGCCCAAGAGCTGAATCCTGAACGGCATGCGCGCCGGGGCGCGCATCAGAAGCAGAAGGACATTCTCGCCCATGACCACCCATCGATCGACTTCAGCAGACTTCGTGACGGCGTTCGCGACCGGCTGGCCCGAGCAGCAGCCCGATATCATGGTGCTGTCGCTGACCACGCACAGAGGCGTGCACGATTTCGCGTTCAACAAGGAGCAGGCCCTGCTGATCGCCAAAACCATCAAGGAAACCGCGGCGAAACTGGAAAAGCCCGCGACCAGCTGATCGCGGCCCCGCACGTGCGGGGCGCGCGCTGCAGCCTACTTCGACAGCGAAATATTGGCGGCCCGGAACTGGCTGTCGGCCCTCATGGCGATCGCCTGCTTGTTGCCGGCGGTCCTCAGCGAGATGCTCGAGTTGAAGCCGGCGGCGCTGGCGACCACCTGGAAGCTGCCGCTGGCGCCGCGGCCCTGGATGGTGCCGCCGACATTGCGGCTGGACTCGCTCCAGGTGCCGGAGACTTCGCCGCCCTGGGCGACGACGTCGGCCTGCAGGTTGAACTTGTAGGCGTCACTGGCGCAGGTGAGGACCATCTCCATGTTGGGTCCGCGAACCTTGTAGGTGGCGCGGCAGCGGATGCGCTCGCTGGAGCCGTCGTCGAGCGTCACCGTGCCGCCACCGTGCCAGTTGCCGGCCATTCCGGCAAAGGCGCTCGGCTCGGCGTAGGCCGCCGGTGTGGCGAATCCAGTCATGAAAAACGCGACGGCTGCGAATGCGAGCCGCCGCGTCCGGGCGAAGAGTCTCGATGTCTGGTCTGGCTTACTGACGGGATGCTTCCCAACGACCGCTACATGCGACACCAGCTGAAGCGCCATTCCATTTCCCCGATCCGGAGTTGCCACTGAGTTGTCCGTTCGCATATGCACCGTTGATTGAGACTTTCACAAGCCCCCCGCTGCCAACGCTGCCGGTAACGGGACCGCCCGAAATCTTGCCGTCGGTGACGTTCACCGTCGAGGTGGTCTGCGCGTCGCAGCTGCCGTTCTTGGTGACGACGGTTACTTGCCAAAGCCCGTCATAGGGCGACTGGGCGGAAGCCGGAGCGGCTGCAAGAGCCGCGGCGGAGGCAACAAACGAAGCAAACAAAAGGCCGCTGATGCGATTGGCGCGCATGGATCAAGTCCCTGAATTGTGTGTGATGGCGTGCCTTATCTGGTCACAATGTGGCCAAACTGGGGTTTGCCGCAGCACAGCGAAATGTTCCTGCGAACTCAAACACATCAAGGTGAATCCGGTTCCAGGCCAGGGAACATGAAAATGGCATGAAACGGTGCTGATTCGATAGCAGAAGTGGGTATCAAGGTATAATAGTAGAGGTCAATGCTTGGCGTCGGACAGGCTCGGCGCCTTTGTGGCGAATTCTTCATCCTGGGGCGTGGCCGGAAGGCTGCCATGGGCCTTGGCGTGATAGATCACGTCGGCGAGCAGCTTTTGGCCGAGCGGGGCCAGTGCACGCTCCCACAGCTCGCGGGCGGTCTCGCCCTTTTTGACGAAGACCCATTCCTGCGCCGCGATCGCACCGGCATCCATCCGGTCGGCGAGGTGATAGACGGTGCCGCCGGCGATCGGATCGCCTTCCTTAATGGTCCATTCGACCGCGGCGATGCCGCGGTGCCGGGGCAGTAGCGAGGGGTGATAGCCGATACCGCCGAGTTTGGAAGCGGCCAACGCCTCCTTGGTGACGCGGGCATGGCTGTGCGCGGTGACGATCAGGTCGGTATTGGGCGCGATCTCCGAGGCAGCCACCCGCTTCGGATCCGTCTGCACGACGACCTCGATGCCGGCGGCGCGCCCGGTGGCGGCCAGGCGGTCCTCGCCATCGTGGACGACGATCCGGACGATATCCACCCCGTGTTGGCGCAGTGTGTTGAACGTCGTCACGCCGAAATGGCGGGAGCCGACCAGGGTGATTCGCATATGTTCCGTCCGTCGTAATTCAGGTCGCTATGCCGATAGCACACCATAGCGGGCGGTTTCGCCGCCGGATTTCGTGCTTTCGGGTTATCAACAGGACGGCCGATGTGGGGGAGTTGGCGGTCGGCCCTGGCGGAGCGGGCGCCCGTTACCGTGAGAGGGGTCACATCGGCAGGCGCGACGCCGCGCTAGGGTACCGGGCTGGGTGGGCAGCCAAGGGACTTACTTCCATGAAGCGTTTTCTGATCTTCGCAGGTATCGCGCCGCCGCTCGGCTTCATCGTCGCGTTTTGGGTGATGCTGCAGATTGCCAACTGGTTCGCCGGCAGCGGGAGCACGTTCGATGTCGCGCAGGTCTTGATGCTGCCGATGATCTATCTGGTCGGTTTGCTGCCGGCGCTGGTGGTCGCGTGGTTCGATCATGTCCTGTCGGCGCGCAATCTCTCGCACCGGGTGCCGCTGACGGCGCTGTTCGGTTACGCGATCAGTTACCTGCCGCTGATCGGCGCGCCCTGGATGGGGTTCGTTCACGGTCCGTATGTGGTGCTGTTCGGCCTGATCGGCGCCGTGCCGGCTGCGCTATGTTCGTGGCTGGCCACCGTGGAGCGGAACGCCGTCAGCGCTTGACCGCTGTTTCACCAGGCCAGAATTCGCAGATCAGGCTTGTTGTAGTTCGTAATCGCCAGCGGAGCCGGCTGCGACCGTTGCTCCGCCGCCTGCTGGAGCAGCTCCCGCAGGTCTGCGTTGCACTGCTTCATCTGGTTGCGCAGTTCGCGCCGGGCAAAGGCGGTGAGGGAGACGTCGGCAAGCTGCCGCCAAGCCTCGCGCAACCATTGCTGCATCGCGCGGATGTCGGAATCAAGAATCTCAGGCTGGTTCATTCGCCGAAATCTCAAGACGAGGTTGCATCTTGATTAGGTCTGATTCCTTAACGGACTCCTACTGCACGGGAGCTGCCGATAGAAGATGAAGCGCGACCTGCAATATGGGGAACGCGCGTCCTACATGACCGTTGCATGGTGAGCCCTCGGAGAGAACCCGATGACCCGCATTTCGACGCTTATCCTGTTTGCTGCGCTTGCCCTGTTCGCCCCGGTAACGGCATTCGCACAGCTGGTGCCACCGGCCGGCTCGGCCGGCGCCGGCAATTCGGCGATTTCAGGCATACCGTTCGGCCCCGCCAATCCCCGCGTGCTCTCCGATCCCAGCGGTATAGGCAACGCCTCGAGCATGCCGCCGCTCACACCGAACCGCCCGGCACCGCCGACCACCTATGGTGCGGTCGATACGGTTTCGCCGCGGGCGCGTGTGGTGACGCCGCCCTATGCCGGCGCCTCGCAGCGGATCGTCGGCCCGCGCAAGGCGCAGTCGCGAAAGCCACCGGCGCGGAAGCGCAGCCGCCCGGAGGTGAGCTCGTTCACGGGGATTTGCCGCGGCTGTTAGCTCACGGTGCCCGTTCGCGTGCGGGATTTCCGTCCGTGATCAGACTGCGGATCAGGTCCCACGCGCCGGCTCCGACCCGCCGCGCTCCGGCCACCGTCAGGTGGTTGACGTCCCAATAGAACCACAGCCCGTTCACGTCTATCGGGCAATCGGCGTCGCAAAGATACTTGTCCGGAAACAGGATCCGCACCTGATCGCGGTGGCGCTGCTGCACGTCGAGCAGCATTGCGTTGAAATCCCTGTTCCTGGCCTCCACCTGCTGCGGCGAAATCGCGGGGCAGGGTTTGGTCGGCGCATGCCAGAGCGGGCCGGGCTCGAACCGCGTCATCTGGCTGCGGCAACCCGGTTCGACTCCCGGCGCGATGATCAGGAATTTCCTGCCGCTGGCGCCAAGATCGCGGATGGTGTCCTCGATGCCGTCGCGCCAGACCTCGATCGATGAAGCGCGGGAAGAGTTACCGTTGAGCTCGCTGTGCAGCGCGGAGCCATAGGTCAACCAGGATTGGCTGAGAACGAGCGGCAGATTGTTCTTTCTGATCGCATCGAGATACCTGTCGCGCTGGATTTTGCATTTGGCGGTGCCGTCGAATCCAGTTCTGACAATGCCGGCGAGCATCGGGCAGCCTTCCTCGGTATAGGCTTCGCCGCGCACGCCTGCGTCCCTGGCGACAGGGTCGACCGCCGCGACATACTGCGCGGCAAAGGAGTCGCCGATCAACTGCACGCCGACCGGTTCGTTGACGGCGCCGAACGCACATTTCGATTGCTGGCTGCGGCTGCAAGGCCAGAACCCGAACCGCTGCAGATCCGCGACCTCGCGCGCCTCCGGCGACAAGCGCCACGGCCAGCCTTCCTGCCGGTTGGCAATGAACGACACCGATGCAATGGCGACGATGGCGGCGCCGGCGTAACCCGCGACCGAAACCAGCGAGGACTTGCGCGCCCGAAACGGCGTCTCGACGGTGCGGTACATCAGTTCGGACAGCGCGAGAGCGAGCGCGAACACGAACAGTTTCGGGCCGACCGCATGTGCGGCATCGCCGAGGATATAGGCCGCGTAGACGATCAGCGGCCAGTGCACGAGATAGAGCGAGTAGGAGATCAGTCCGATCCGCACCGCCAGCGGATTGGTCAGCAGGCGCGCGAGCGGGTGCGATGGGCCCGCCCAGATCAGGCACGCGGTACCCAGGCAGGGGATCATCGCATTCACGCCCGGAAACGCCGTGGTGCTGTCAAAGAACACGACGGACCAGGCGATCAGGGCAAAGCCGGTAACCGCGAGCAGCAGGGGCATCGCGCTGAAGCGCAGCTGCCACCGCTCGGCAAAGATGACCAGCGCGCCGATCGCGAATTCGCAGGCGCGAAACATTGGCAGATAGAACGCGGCGGCCGGATCGGTCCCGAGCTTCATTTGCGCGGCGATGAGCGAAGTGGCGCCGATGCCAAGGATGAGCAGGGGCAGGCCTTTGCCAGCCAGCCTGTGCCCCAGCAGGATGAAGACCGGCCACACCAGGTAGAACTGTTCCTCGACGGCCAGCGACCAGAAGTGCAGGACCGGGCTCGGATCGACCGCCTTGGCGAAATAATCGTGGCTGCCGCGCCAGAAGTAGAAATTCGACACCGAGCCGACCGTTGCGACGACATCCTGGGCGAGGGCCTTGAAGTGCCCCGGCGAAAACCACAACGCGCCGATCAGGAGCGTGCCGACGATGGTGACGATGCCGGCCGGCGCCAGCCTACGGATCCGACGCTCGTAGAAGCGGGCCATCGAAAAGCTGCCGCTCTCGACATCGGTCAGCACGATGCGCGAGATCAGGTAGCCGGAGATCACGAAGAAGATGTCGACGCCGACGAAGCCGCCGCCGAATGGCGGCACTTCGAGGTGGTACAGAAACACGCTGAGCACGGCGATCGCGCGCAAGCCGTCGATGTCAGGACGGTTCGGAAATCTCGAACTCGCTTTCATGCCTGCTGGACTACCCGTGTTGCCTTACCGCCGTTGCTGGCGCTCCGGGGAGTCATGGAAGATTGATCGGGCGCCTTTTGGGCAACGGGATCCGTCCCGCGATCGGCGGCTCTTCGGCGAAGGCCAATGCCCGCGTGTCCGGTGCACGCCGCAGGATGGCCGCAGCCGCTTCCCGGAAGGCCGCGGCTGCTTGCTCCTCTTCCGCACTCGGGCGCGGATCGACCACAGCCAACGGCCTCGTTTCAGGGCGCGGCGAACCGGACGCGATCGGCTGCGATCGCTGATCGGCCTTGATCTGCAAGGGAGCCTGCGCTGGCTGTGTCACGACATAGGTAATGCACCCGGCTACTGCTGCAGCGACCAGAACCGAAGGAACTGCGAAGTGCAACGAGATCATTACTGGCTCATCTAACCGGAACCGTTGCCGAGAATCACCAGACAGCAAAATAACAGCAAATCGTCCCAGGCGCTTTGGAATCGTTTTGACTGTGCAAGGTGCCGGCCTCTTACTCGGGTCATTGCCCGGAAGAACCCATGTTTGAAGCCATTGCGGCATTCCTGATCGTTCTCAGCGTCGGCGTCCTTGTCGCGCACGCCCTCGATGCTTTCCGGTCGTGAGGGGACGTCGCCTGGACGACAACCACCGCGCAGGGAAGCCTGCGCGCAGCGACGCCTTCGCTCAGCAGCGTTCGGAACGTTCGGCTGGTGCTAGGCCAGGTGGGAGCGGGGTGTTTGGTCGTACGCCCAGCGAAAGTCCTTGGGAAGGGAATTCGCCACGCTCTCCAGATTTGATTGCTCTTCGTTCAGGCGCTTTTCGACGAACTGGCGCTCGAGTTCGGTCAGACTGGTCTGCAGCAGGTTGCGATAGCGTTGAATGTTGCTCCGATGCGCCCGCAAGCGAGCCAACTGTCGATCGATCATCTGTCGTCATCCTCTGACGGGTAAATTCCCATTTTTCAAAGACACGGCGCCTTGTGCCTTCGCTCGGAGTGACCGCCAAAACGCCGGGCGCGCATCTTTGAAAAATCGCCCGGCCTGATCTCAATGACTTTGCTTCAAATCAATTTCTATCCAATTGAATCCGGCTGGTCCCGGGTCGAAAGAACTGCGTTCGTCCATGGATGATTTGAGCTGATGGGTCTTGAAGACGGCAACGCCTCCGCTGCAATCCATCTTCTCGACCGTTGCCGGCGCGCGGTATCGCCGAGCGGGTATCTGTCGGTCGCCAGTGTCTTCTGCACTCCAGCGTCTGACCATGGTTATTCCCCTGATGGGGCCACCAGCAAAATCATCGCCTAGGCCGGCAGGCTAACCAGTGCGATAGGCATCCAGCGCGTGGGCGGCGAAGATCGCGAGGCTGACCACCGCGAGAATGGCTGCGGAAGTTTCAATCATGGCTGTGCCTCCCGCTGACCCATCGAGGCGAGGTACCGGGTGCACGACTGCGTCCAGATCAGATCGAAAATAAACTGCATGTTGGCCATCCCCTGCTTGCTGCGGCGGGACGATATGCAGCCGTTTGTTTCAGGATGTTTTCGTGGGCCTGGGAAAATGGTTTCGTCCCGGAAAAATACGCCGCCGGTATTGAAATACGTTGCACCGGCGGCGCTTGATCCAAACCGGGCCACTGAAATGCCCGGCGGGCTGTCAGGAGCAATGCGTATGCCAGTATTTTCCGGCGGGATGATCTGGCAGTTCGTGCTGAGGCGCCGGCAGCACGGGGAGGGACGAGGCGGGTCAACAGCTGCGGGCTCAGCGGGGCCGCCCGCCGCGCGGTAAATTGGACGGCCCCCACCAGCCACTTTGCAATGCCCCTGACTCCCAACAAAACAGAGGGCGGCAGCCAGCTGGCCGGATTGGAGCAAAAGAGTTTTACAGGTGAATGACGCGCAGCGGAGGCCGCCGCCAGACCGTCAGTCCACGGTGTTGAAATACCGGACGGCGAACTCGATCCGCCCGTCGGGAAGCTGACGCCAGTTCTCGACCGTCGATGTCACGCCATCGCGGGGGATCTGGTCGATCACCTCGCGGGCCTTGCGGCGGGCCGCGTCGATCGGCAAGCGAAACGTCTGCAGGGGCTGCGCGGCCGAAATGCGCACCGCCAGATCGCGGGGAAGAACCATATCGAGCCTCCGAGGTGCAACAGGCGATCGTGAGCCCCTGTTTGCGGCAACATGCAATTGCGGGTTCAAGCTTGTCCCCATTGTCCACCGTGCTGCCGCGGCGCGATATTTCGCGCATCGGCAAGCGCCGGTTACGGGGTGTGCGACACGGTAGCGGGCTGCCGGATCATGTCATCGAGATCGGGCACGATTGACGGGGCCAGTTGGCGATCCTGGTCGGCAAGCCGGTCGATGAGGATCTGAAGCCGGGCCGGCAATTCGGCTGCATCCGGACGAAGCATGATCTGCAGGCGCTCGCCGATCTCGTCACAGATCGCACGGCAGTGCAGGCCGTCGATTTGCAGTTGGTTTGTAAGGCTCATCGTCTCCCCCCGCCCTTTGATTGCGGAGACAATAAGCGTCAAATTTTAAGGGACGGAGCTCGCTTTCCGCTGCATTTTCGCAGTCGACGCAACCCCGCATTAACGATGCGCCCCATGGTGCGCGCCGACCAACGCCCGTCGCTCAGTAAACCTTTCTATGCCGCCGATTGCCGGCAGCCTCCCGGGCGCCCGCGAAATACGGATTGACGATGCACTGCGCCGGGCGACCCGATGCAGATACGTTGCATTGAGGCAGCGACGTGTATCGGCATTCGTAATAGCTGATCCGGCCGTAGACGTGCAGGCAGACCGGATAGGCCGGGTCGTAGGTCTGGGCGCTCGCCGGCGTCATCGGGACGATCCCGATCGCTGCAACCGCCAGGGCCAAAATGCGCATCCGAGTCTCCTTGCATTCCAGATTTCAACGGCGCGCTTCGGCTGCTGTCGAGGCCGTGCACGCCGCGGCGATCCCGGCTGAATATCCGCAATCCTACGGAGCCGGTGCGTCACTGAAACTTAATGCGTGCCGCCTTTAATGACCATGTTTCATCACCCAGGAAATATTGCGAGCCCGGCCGGTTGCCGGGCTTTTTGTTGTGGGCGGCCGGTGCCCGGCGGATGGCGGCGGGATTGCGGTAACTATCTGGCACACTGCCTGATTTTCGAGCGGCTGCGCGGTTGACCGGGAAAACTTGGCAGGTCTATGCTGGTGAGCATGACCAAATCACTGTCACCGTTGCAGCGGGACATATTGGCCGTTCTGGAGCAGTGGCCGACCTTTGAGGCCGCCGAACAGATGGCCCCCGGAAGTGTGAAGGATTGGGCGCTGCCGCGCGATATCATTCGCGGGCTGGGAAGGCCGAAGACGCGCGCCACCCAGGCAACGATATCCCGCGCGCTGCTTCGTTTGCACGAAAAGGGTCTTGTCGCGCGCGCCTCCCACGAACTGGCCGACGTCGGGAAGGCCTTCCACTATCTGCGGATCACCGACCCGGTGAATGCCGGCGCAGGCAATGACGGTCCCACGATGATACTGGGCGCCGCGCGACGCCACATCAAACACGCATCACCGGCACGATAGCCGCCGGCCGGCATTCTTCCGTGCCGAATCTTTGCGCATTCTTTTGCAGTGCACGCGCACACAATCGCCCCAAATCGATACACAACTGCAGATATCACGGATACGTGAAACGGGATCGTCACGTGGAAATCATGACTTGGCTGCAGATCTGGCTGATCGTAAACGCGCTCTTTGTCGCCTGGCGAGTGCTGGCGATCTCGGCGGAAGCGAAAACTCACGATCAATTCATGCGCAGGGATGCTGCGGGACACCCCTAACTGCTTTCTCAGGAAGCCGTTCGGCGTCGGCCGCAACACTGAAGCATCATCGGTCCTGATTGGCCGACATCCGCTTCGCGCGAAACGCCTGGAGTCCCGGAACGCGCTGCCCATCACCCGCCGTCTGTGAGGACCGTCGTCCACTGACGTCGGCCCCTATCCGTGAGACAGCTTACCGCAATTGAGCTTGCGGGCTTTTCTCCTGGCTTGGGATGCTTGCAGTCGGCGCGTCCTCGTCGAACGTCTTCCGCGGTCCGGAATAGTCGAGGTCCATGCCGTTCACCTGGCAGGACAGCGTGCTGATTCCCGTGGTCAGGCTGAAGCCGTTGGCACGCGGAACCTGCAACGTCGAGAACTTGTAGAATACGCCGAAGGCGCGTTGATTGCCGCCGACGGGGATGCTCCCCAATTGAAGCGTCAGCTTCGTGACGCTGGAGGCGCCGCCCGATCCGGGACAATTGAACGAGCAACCCTTTCCGCTAGGGCAGGAATACTGCCACTCGAACGTGACGTCCGATGCGCCTGGCGCGTCTTGCGAGCGCTTTCCATCCTGAGCGCTTGCCGACTGTCCCAGAGCGCTGCCAACAAGCAGGATCGAGCCCAAAACCAACGCGGGCAGATTTTTGGATACTCTATGCATGCGGGTACTCGAATTTCTGGATACGCTATGCCTACGGGCACTCGAAAAAGCCGTCCTGTTCCAGCCCAAGCTTGTTAATTGACGCCATCGGGCGGCTGCTCGACGCATGTGCGAAGGCCGTCAGGCACGGCCGATTCCGCGTTTCCGCAATGCAGCATAGCACTGCGTGGAGCAGTGTCGCTCCCGCTTTCTCAAATGGCGGGCTCGCCGCGGTCGAAAGTGTCCGCGATGTCTCCGAACACCCGTCCACCATGTGCCTCCGGCCAGTTTTCGGAAGAAGGATGTTCAGCCGGGAGGCACGACCATGCGCTGAATATTGGTGCCCAGCCACAGTGCGGATGCGATCGTAATGACCGTACCGATCACGAGGATCATCAGGTCGATGGTGAGCCAACGGGGGATGCGCTTCGCAGGTTTCGTCATGGCCTGGACCCTCCGCGAGCCGACATTGTCCGACGGACCCGTGTGGGGTGCTGTGATCTGCTTCACGCGAACCGGGAAAAAATGGCAATTCGGCTGGCTCCGGCGCCAGCCACGGCTTCAAGTCGGCGTGAGAGGTGAAACAGTTCACATCTGAAAATCCCGAATGGATCTAGGCCCTTCGCGACACCCGATCCCGGGAGAAGGACGATGCAAATTCTCGATAGCCGTACAGCCATCACCGTCGCGATCGGTCTTTTCACGGCAGTTGCCGTTGCGACCGCGGCTATTGGCTATGTCGAGCAGTCGTCGGACGCAGCCCTGGCCGAATTCATCCGCGCAGCCAGCGAGCCGGCATCCGAGCACGCTCAACCCGTTGCCAAAGGCAAAACGGGTTGCCCCGTGGGCAAGCGAGAACTGCCGACCCAGTTGATCCCGTTTCTCTAGGGATCGAACCTGAGCCGCTGGCGGCAAGCGCCACGCGCCGCGTTGTCTCGAGCGAAGACGTAGGCTGGGCCCGCCCGGCGGCATGGCCGACGAAAGCGATAGGTGGAGCCGCCGCTGTTCTCCAGCGGCGGCTTTTTCATAAGGTGCGTCCCGCCGCCTGCTTGCGCCGTCACCATTGCCATTCTCTTGACGCGATTGGGAGGGTAGTTGCGTCCACAGCCTGGGGGAAAGTCGAAACAGAACCAGGAGGGGGAGCGATGAAAACGGCAAAAGCGGAAATTACGTTCTGGCTGCTCGGCGTAACCGCCGTGGTGTTGGCCACATGGCAATTTGCCCTGATGGTCACCGGCTGAAGCCGCGGCGCGTCCGAACGCAAGGGGATGAGCTTGGGAGCTTTGCGGTCGCGCAGAAGGCCGTGACCAAGCGGCCTCCTGATTAAAACGGCCCCGGTGCAGAGCACACCAAGGCCGCCAACCCAAAAGGGTTTTCTTCCGGCTTTGGGGGCAGTGGGGGATACCGGAAGCCTGGAATCGACTCTTTCGATCGATGCATGTTACCGGTCCGCGTCTTCACGAACTAGCGGCCGGGAGATGGCTCAGCCCTATCAGCGCCGCAGCAGACCACGCCCAAGGATTTGACGACCCGGGATTCTCGAGACTGAGCGGCAGCCGTGGTCCGGCAGCCAGTCCACGACGAACGCAGCTTTACCGGCCGTGGTGCCGCGAGCCCCGATGCCGCGCGAACGCCAGCGGGCGCGGTTCGGGCGACCGCAAGAGCCGCAGGAAGCGAAGCGGCTTGAAATACAGGGTCGCGACAATCGCCATGTTGAGCGCAAACCAGCCGCCCAGCAGCCAAAGAACAATACTCATGACAAACTCCCAATACAGGAACGCCGGGAGGTGGATCGAGTTCCGCCCTCTTGATGTGAGGGAAACGAGCGGATTCATTGGCCGTCCAGCGGCTTTTTGGCGTTTCTTTCGCCATAAATTGGACGGGGGCGGCGCCCGGGGTGAGGGCGTCTGCTCTCAGGTTTGCGCGGCTGGCAGCGATAGCCAATTGAACTCGGATCTTCAGCGCGATGACGTTGCGCTAACGAGTCGGTCTATTGGCGAGCGTCTGACGAGATGAAGTCGCGCGTAGCGTCTATGCGCTGCGGTGGGCGACCGGGAGGCGGAGTAGTCGGTTCGTCTCCGTCTTCATGACAAAACACCGACAGCCAGCGGTCCCGTTGCAGGCTGGCCGCAAGCTCGAAGTTTTGATGCCGCGCGATGCTGATGCCTGGTTCGAATGGGCCAGGCTGCATCGGGAGGGCCGCGCCGTGGTCTATGAAAGGTATGGGGACGGTTACGAAAGCCGGCCTGGAGCGAACCGCTTCTGGGGAAAAGCGTGGCGTCAGCTTTTCTTCACAAGACGCTTAGAAGAATGGCACGGATGCCGCGTCTAAGCGATCAAGTGCTCTGCACGACGAAATCGAGAAGCTTGCCGACGCCATTCGCTCCGTCCCGATTGAAAACCCAGATGCACTGCGCGCCAAGGCGTTGGTAGCCATCCTTGATTGTTGGCCGATCCAGGCCTCTTCGAGGACCTTCCACTTCGGGATTGACGGAAGCCATTGGTCTCTCTTCGACGCGCTACTCAGCCCAACGGGTCTCCAAGGTCTGTTCTTCTCGATCGAGGACCGATTAGAGGCCGCCGCGTCCTAGCGCATCGAGGCCCGCCGGTTCAAGCTTGCGGGCCTCACACGTCGGAACTATCGTTTCCAGGCCGGATTATCCGCGCGGGGCGGGCAGTGGTGGAGCGGCCGCCATCGCCGTCCTTTTTCAAGTCATGGGAGAACTGAGCATGAAGAAGGCGATACTTGTCGGTCTTGCGATCCTCGCTGTCTCCACTTCCGGCGCTTTGGCCAAGAAAGCGTCGAAGCCCAAAGCACCTGCCGCCGCAACGGCCGCGACGGCCACCACGACGGCTGCCGCAGCTCCGTTCATGGTGACCCCTGTTAGCGCCAAGGACCGCGAAATGTATGAGAAAAACCAACGCGACTCCGGCATGAAGAAGAAGTAGAGAGACAAGCTGTTCCAGCGCACGCCTATTCCGCCTACATCAGGCCCGCCGACTCACTGGCGGGCCTTATTCGTTCTCGCTGCGCTATTCCGTCTCCGAGAAACTACTGATCGCACAATTCACGATCGGCAACCTAACGGGATCAATCAGGGAACGCATCCGGAAGCCGCTGGCTGGCCTTTTAACGAACCCTCCAACCGTTCCTTAATCGCCGGCCGATAGAATTCGATCAACTGCGGCGAGACATCCCCGCGGGAAGTAATGCGTAAAGGCCGTCGCTGATCTCAACCCAGCGGCGGCTTTTTTTGTGCCGGCGAGTTCATGCTGGCGGGTCTTTCGATTGGCACAATCTGCACTGGCGAATTACCAAAGTTTCCCGGATGATTGCGTCGTGGCTTGGGGCCAACTGGAAATTGCGTTCAGTGTCGTACATGGAATGGGTCAAAGTGATCGGGACCTCTCTTCTGATCTCATCTGCACTGACGGCAGCTATGTTCGCTCCATGGGTGCTGTTCGAGTGAGGCAATGGGAACGACCCCGACCCGCTGGGTAGAGAAGGCCGGGGTCGCCATTCCAATGCGCCAAGAGACGGATCAAGCCCATGGCGCTCCCAAAGAACGCTTCCGAGCCCTGCCGGTTCGCGACTGACGGTCCCTTGCCATAGGAACGGCGGGCTGTCGGTCGCGTTCGAGACCAAGCCTTGGGTGCGCCGGACCTGCCCCTTGGGACAATAGAGCTGCCGTTTTCTCGCCGGTAGGATTTCCCGATGGGCAGGAAGTCAAGCAAGGATCCACTAGCTTCGCTGGGCCCAACGCCCTGCGTGAAGTTTCAACGGTCAACCTTTGAAGTGGCCGCCGACGGACAATCAATCACCTTCCTGCCCTGCGGCATCGGAAGTTATCATCGCCCGGACGTCCAGGAACGCTTCTGTTATTACTGCAATCGCCTCATCAAAAAGAAGGCTGATTAGCGTTCAACGATCTCTCTCAGCGTGTGCCTGCCCCAATGATGTTTCTTGGCGTCCGGATTAAACTTTAGGACGACATTGCGGTTCAGCGCTTTCATGAATGCGATGCGGGCCAACATCGTCGGGCCGTTTCGCGCCACCACATCAACGCCTCGATCGCGACTTGCCACTGCGCCAGTCCCGATACCTCTTCGGGCAGGGCTCGGCGGCATCTCGCAGGGTGTGGAGCACCCTTCCATCTGGAAGGAGTATCGGGACTGCAAACGTGTGCTGCCAGTCGGCCATAGCTGGCAAGCTTAATGTCGTTCCACCTTTGTCTGGAACACCGGATAAATACTGTTCTCTCTACCCCTTAAGCTGAAGTTTGAGGGGCCCATCGCCGCCTTCTCGAACAGCGGCCGGACATCATCGCCCCATGGGGCGGCATCCACGACCAACGAGTGCGAGCATTTGAAGTCGGCGCAATAGATGATCAGCCGGTGAGGGCCGTTGTCCGATCGCATCTCACCGAGGGTGAGTTTTTGGCTTTGCTGCATTCCCGATTTTTGCCATGAATCGAAATCAGCCTGCACTAGCCATTCGGCGGGTGAACCGTGGTGGTGAAGGCCCGGCGTATGTCGTCCGGAAGCGTTGTGCGTCGGGCCATCTTAGTTGGGACCCCAAACCGCATAAAGCAGCACAACGGTGACGGCGAGAGCCATCAAGGTATTCCAGACCGCAGGTGAAGGTCTGTACGCCATTTGCTCTTAATGGAGCCGGCAACGAAGTGTTCCTGTTAGTCTGTCGGAAACCAGATCCGCTCCACCAATCTGCTTGCGGCAAGAATGATTGCGACCACAGCGGCACCAGCAGCAAAGATAGTGTCCGGATGACTCAATAGATCTGTCATGACCGGCTGCCTCGGCCAGTGTGCACACCGTGTGCATAAGAAAAAAACCAGTCCCTTTTAAGAACCGGTTTTGTCGATCTTGATATGTATTGGTGAGCGCGGAGGGACTCGAACCCTCGACCCCATGATTAAAAGTCACGTGCTCTACCGCCTGAGCTACGCGCTCACTTGCCGCGCTGTGTAGGGGGCGGGCCCCTGCGGGTCAATAGCGGACGGCGCCAAATGTACTGCGCGACCGTCCCGAATTTCTCTTGTGCGGCTAGCGGTTAGTCCGGCTTCTTCACGCCGGGCCAACCGCTTTATTCCGCTTCAGTTGACCTCCCGGCGAATTTCGGAGGCGACCGGCTGGGAGGGGCTGCTGATCCCGGGCACGCTGACCGGGCGCAGCCCGATCAGTTCCGCGGTCCGCACCGCGCTGTAGCGCCAGAAGGCAAAGGAATTGGTGCGGGAGTTTTCCAGAAGCGCGATCGCGACTGCGGCGAGGAACGGCAGGCTCTGCAGCACCAGGACGCCAGCGAAGATGTAGATCTCGCGCACTTCCTTGGTGCCGTTGGTCACAACCAGCACGGCGGCGCCGATCAAAAGCAGCGCACCGATCACGGCTTCCCAGAACGCCTGGAACTCGATCGACATCCGCGACAGGCCACCCTTGGAAGTGCGGGCGAACGGCAGATGCTCGGTGATCAGCCCCTGCGCCACCGCGCGCGACACCGTCCACTGCACGCTCATGGCGGCGATCATGGCGCCCATCATCTGGCCGGCCTTGATGTGCACGCGCAGGCGATACAGCGCCAGGAAGTGCACGATCGAGACCACGAAGGAGGCGATGATCGGCAGCGTCAGGATCTTGTCGGGAATGGCGATGTCGGCAAAGGCCACGATCGGTACCCAGATCAGATTGAGGATCGCGACCACCACGCCGAGGCTCTCGGCGCCGAGCCAGTTCAGCCAGCCGAGCGAGAACTCGCGGCGCTGGTCGGGGGTCAGCCGGCTGGCGCCGGGCAGGAAGCGCCGCCAGTGCTTCTTGACGATCTGGAAACCGCCATAGGCCCAGCGGTGACGCTGCTTCTTGAACGCCTCGTAAGTGTCGGGCAGCAGGCCCTCGCCATAGCGGACATTGGTGTAGTGCGTCAGCCAGCCCTGCTGCTGGATGGTGAGACCGAGATCGGTGTCCTCGCAGATGGTGTCGCTGGACCAGCCGCCGGCCATGTCCATCGCCGAACGGCGGAGGAGACACATCGTGCCGTGCACGATGATGGCGTTTGCCTCGTTGCGCTGGACCATGCCGATGTCGAAGAAGCCGGCATATTCGCCGTTCATGATGTAGTGCATCAGCGAGCGGTCGCCGTCGCGGTGTTCCTGCGGCGCCTGCACCAGGCCGACGCGCGGGTCGGCGAACACAGGCACCAGGTCCTTCAGCCAGTCCGGGTGCACGACATAGTCGGCATCGATGATGCCGATGATCTCGGCATCGGCTGCGGTACGATCCATCGCGATGCGCAGCGCGCCCGCCTTGAAGCCCTCGACCTTCTCGGCGTTGATGAACTTGAAGCGTTCACCGAGTGCGCGGCAGTGGTCCTGGATCGGCTGCCAGAAGTCCGGGTCGGGCGTGTTGTTGATGATGCAGACGCATTCGAAGTTCGGGTAGTCGAGGCGCGACACCGCATCCAGCGTCTGCTTCAGCATATCCACCGGTTCGAAATAGGCGGGGATGTGGATCGAGACCTTCGGGAAGGCGACGGCGTCGCCGATCGTGGCCGGCGCCATCGGCTCGGAGCTCTTGGCGATCAGGCGGCGCGGGCCGTGACCGAAGGCGATCGCGGCGATTTCGTCGATCCGCGCCATCGCGATCAGGATCAGCGGCACCAGCAGGATCAGGCCGAGCGTCATGGCGAAGGCGGAGCCGAACACGAAGTAGTGCCCGGCCCAGTAGGCGAACACGGTGGCGGCCCAGGCGCCGACGCCGTTCGCCGCCACCGACAGCACCAGCGCCTGCATCACGGTCGGCCGGTCGAGGCGGAGGATCGGCAGCGACATCAGGATGCCGACGAGCAGCGCGATGGCGGCCAGCTTCCAGTAGTTCTCGGTGACGATCGGGCCGGTCCAGGAGAATTTTGGCTCGCGGTTGGCGTCGAGAATGCCCCAATAGGGTCCGACGCCGCCTTCGAAGAATTTCCAGGGCTGATCGATCGCCTCGACGATGTTGTATTCCATGCCCATCGCTTCGGCGCGGGTGACGAAGTTGCGCAGCACGGCAGCCTGTTCGAACGTGCCGGGTTCGGCGTTCTTCAGGTTGTAGCCGGCGCTGGGCCAGCCGAATTCGGCGATGACGATGCGCTTGCCGGGGAATTTTTCGCGCAACAATCCGTAGAGGTAGACTGCCTGGTCGACCGCCTGCTTGTCGGTGAAATTTTCCCAGTAAGGCAGCACGTGGGCGGCGACGAAATCGACCGAGGAGGCGAGTTCGGGATTGTCGCGCCAGATGTTCCAGATCTCACCCGTGGTGACGGGGACGTTGACCGACTTCTTCACCCGCTTGATCAGCTCGATCAGGTCTTCGACCTTCTGCTCGCCGCGGTAGATGGTTTCGTTGCCGACGACGATGCCGTTGACGTTGCTGTTGCGCTTGGCGAGGTTGATCGCCGCGTCGATCTCGCGCTCGTTGCGGTCGGTGTTCTTGTCGATCCAGGCGCCGATGGTGACCTTGAGGCCGAACTCGGCCGCGATCGGCGGCACCAGTTCGACGCCGCCGGTCGAGGAGTAGAGGCGAATCGCGCGCGTCATCGTCGACAGCTTTTTCAGGTCGGCGCGGATCTTCTCGATCTGGGGAATGTTGTCGACGTCGGGATGGCCGCTGCCCTCGAACGGCGCGTAGGAGACGCTCGGCAGGATGCCGCGGAAATCGGGAGCCTCCTGCTTTTGCTGGAACAGGCCCCACAGCCCGGCATGAGCTGCGGTTACAAACAGCAGAACGGCGACGACGGCACGCATTGGGAGTTAAACCATACGGGGCTGCGATTTTAAGGAAGCGAGCCTGTCCCCTAGGCTCGACCGGCACTGCGGCATGAAGAGGATAATCCTGCCGCGCGAATTCACAACTGGTATGACGCCATGACTTTTTTAAGGTCGGCTTTTTAAGGGCCGCTGGCAGCCAACGCCGGATAAATAGGATCGTTCCTGTGAACGTCTGCTGAATGCCGCGCGGCTATTTCGCCGCAGGCGCTTACTTTGCCGCGGGCGCTGGCGTGGCGGCGGCGGCCGGCGAGGGGGACGGCGCGGGCGCAGGTGCAGCGCCGGCCGGGGCGGGCGCGGCCGGCGCAGGCGTGGCCGCGGCGGCGGCCTGGGGCTGGGCGCCCGGATTGATCCAGCAGGCATGGATGCGGCTGGAGAGCGTCTCGGCGACCTTGGGATCGATCTGCCCGCCGAATCGGGTGAGGCAGCGGAAGGCGGCCTGGACGTGGCCGCCGGGGCAACCGAATCGGTCGTACAGGTCGAGATGGCGGAACGCGGTGTCGAGGTCGTCGCGCCACATCAGGCTGACGACGCGCCGGCCGAGCCAGACGCATTCGGGGTTGCCGGCCGGGCCGTTGATGGCCTGCGAGGCCTCGACGAATTCGTCGGTCTTGCGCTGGTTGTCCTTGCTGGCGTCGGCGGCATTGGCGGGGGGCTGCTTGGACTGCTCCTGCGGCGCCGGGCTTCCGCTCTGGGCCAGCGCTCCGCCCGATCCGATCAGGAAGGCCAGGCCCGCGATCAGGCCCGCAGCTGCGAAGTGGCGCAAAACCGAAACTCCAGACACCCGTCGACGCATACTTTCCCCGAATAGTTTCCACCCGCGCCGAGCGCGCGGCTGATGTGGTGGCAGGCTAGTTGCCGTCCAATTGGGTCTCCATTGCGGCGGAGACGTCACGCGATTCACATGCCGGGTATTTCGGATTTTGTCCAGCAAACTCACAACTTTATCGCGCCGTGGTAAAACTGCCGCAGGGTTGGCGCGGGAATAGGGGTATGCTGGAGCTTGGCAGATCGGCCATGAACGGCTAATCGACGGTCCCCGCCCGGAGGATGGAACTGATTTCTCTTCGTACGCCGCTGGCGCTTCTCCTGTCATCGCTAGGTATGATCGCGGCCCTTTGGTGGTGGATGGCCACGCCGATTACGCTGGCGCGCGCCCCGATCGATCCGAACGCAAAGCTGCAATGCGTCTCCTACGCGCCGTTCCGGGGGGCGCAGACCCCTCTGGTGCCGACCACGCAGATCGCGCCCGAACAGATCGCCGAGGACCTGGCGCAGCTCGCCAAGATCACCGACTGCGTGCGGACCTATTCGATCGAGAACGGCCTCGACCAGGTTCCGGCGCTGGCCGCCAAGGTCGGGCTGAAGGTGATCCAGGGCATCTGGCTCTCCAGCAACCGGATCAAGAACCTCGCCCAGATCGCGATCGCGATCGAACTGGCCAAGGAGCATCCGGGCGTCATTACCGCGCTGGTGGTCGGCAACGAGGTGCTGCTGCGCGGCGAGATGACCGCCTCCGACCTCGCCGCCAACATCCGCTCGGTCAAGTCGCGGGTCACGGTGCCCGTGACCTATGCCGACGTCTGGGAATTCTGGCTGCGCAACCGCGAGATCTATGAGGCCGTCGACTTCGTCACCATCCATATCCTCCCGTACTGGGAGGACATGCCGGTGCGGGCCAAATTCGCCGCCGGCCATGTCGACGACATCCGCAAGCGGATGGCGGTGGCGTTTCCGGCCAAGGAAATCCTGATCGGCGAGACCGGCTGGCCGAGCGCCGGGCGGATGCGCGAGGGCGCGCTGCCGTCGCGCACCAACCAGGCGCGCGTGGTGTCCGAGATCCTCGATCTCGCCAAACGCGAAAAATTCCGCGTCAACCTGATCGAGGCCTACGACCAGCCGTGGAAGCGCCAGCTCGAGGGCACCGTCGGCGGCTATTGGGGCCTGATCGACGACCGCCACCGCGCGGTGAAATATCCGCCGGGCGAGCCGATCAGCAATTTCCCGCTGTGGAAATGGCAGATGGGCGCCGGCATGGTGCTCAGTGCCCTGGTGTTCCTGGCAGGCTTCATGGCGCAGCGGCGGCGGCCGTGGAAACCTGGTCCGGCTGCGTGGATCGCGGTCGGCACCTCGGCCACCGTCGGCGGCATGCTGCTCGGGGTCGCCGTCGACAAGATGCTCTACGAGAGCTACGGCACCGGCGGCTGGCTGCAATGGGGCGCGCTGCTGGCCGCCGGCATTGCTTCACCGCTGCTCTGTGCGCACACCGCGATGGTCGGCCGGCCGCTGCCGACGTTCCTCGATCTCCTAGGGCCGCGCGAGGGCCGAAGGTTGACGCCGCTGACGGCGCTGCTCGCCGTGGTGCTTGCCGTCACGACGTTGCTGGCGGCGCAGACCGCGCTCGGCTTCGCGTTCGATCCGCGCTACCGCGATTTCCCGTTCGCATCGCTAACCATGGCGGTGGTGCCGTTCGCGGCGCTGATGCTGCTCAACCGGCCGAAAGACGGCGTGCGCCCGATCGCCGAATCCACCTTTGCGGGCCTTCTCGTGGTCGCCGCGCTGTTCATGGGATTTAACGAGGGCAACCACAACTGGCAGTCGATGTGGACCTGCGCGATCTATCTCTTGCTGGCGATTACGCTGTGGCGGGCGCGGGCCGTGCAAATCCCAAAATAAGCAGCCCGATCGCAAGCCCCGACAGCACGATGTTGTAGAGCACGATCCCCAATCCGGCCGCGACCAGTCCGACCGTCAACGTCACGATCGACGGCCGCATGACGTGAAGCGTCGCCACGATCAGGGCTGCGATGCCGAACACCGAATTCTTGAACAGGTAAGTGGCCAGTGCGCGCGACTTGCACAGCATGGTCTGCAGGCCGGCGTCGCAGGCCAGCGCCACGGTCGAGAACTCAACCGCGAGATAGCGCAGATAGAGCGCATAGCCGACGGTCACGAAGCCGACCACCAGCAGAAACTGGACCTGATAGGGCGTCAGCCGGAACGGAGTTTTTTTCATCTCACCTGTATGATCGGGATTGGGCGCGGGGACAAGAGGCAGCGGACGCGCGAGGTGTCAAAGGAAGCCCGCAACACATTGCACTTCAAGAGATTATTGCGGAGTCCGCCGGTTGAAGAAAGACGTGAGCGTGGACGGGTTTTCCGGTTTGGCCGGCTCCTCGGCGACGGGAGCCGCGGGCGGCGCCGCCGCGGCCCGCTTGGCGGGCGCGCGCCGCTGCTGCGTGGTCGGTAGCTTGCCGGCCGCCGCGGCCGGCTGATCTTCAGGCCCAAGCGACAGCCGTTGGCCGTCGTAGATCGCGGTCTCGCAATGCCGCTTGTTTTCGGTCAGGACGGCGCAGATCTTTGCGGCGGCGCCGGCGTCGTTCAACGGACCCGCCACCAGCCTGAGCTGCATGCCGAGCCCGTTGGTGCCTTCCTTCACGACGATGATCGGGTGCAGCGTCGTCAGCGGCGCGTTCGATCTCGATTTCAGCAGGCCACGCCACAGCGCGCGCAGGCCGTTCACCGAATTGGCGGTGCCGACATCGACGCCGAACTCGGTTCGACGGAGTGCGATCTTCGGCGCGCCGGAGCCGTCGTCATCGTCCGATGGCGCCGACGCCACCACTTCCGGGATCGGGCTCACGACGATGCCGTTCAGGGATCTGGTCGGCTCGGCCAGCTTTGCGGCGGCCGGGTCGGGCGGGGCCATGATCGATTGCGAGGCCATCAGCGGCGTCGCCGGCGACGGCTTTGCCAACTCGGACCTGTCGGCCTTTCCGCTATCGGCTTTGGCAGTTTCGGATTTGGACGTCTCGGTCTTGGATGTCTCGGTCTTGGACGTCTCGGTCCTGGCAGCTTCGATCCTGGCGCCCTCGATCTTGGCGAGGTCGGTTCTGGCGCCTTCGCCCCTGGCGCCTTCCGTCTTCGCAGCCTCGGTCTTCGACGAGTCCCTGGCCACGGACGACACCGTCGGGCCTGGTTCCGCCGCCGGCTTGTCGGGACCGGCATGGGTGGTTCCGACCGGCGCGACGGCCGGGGCAGGCGGGCCTTGAACGGCCTGCGGCTCTGCGGTGGCCGTCAAAGCTTGTGCGGAACCCTGGCGCGCGATGGCGCCGGTGACGGACTCCAGCCCCTGTTCCAGGCCGGTGACGCGGGCATACAGCCGGTCGCGGTCATTGTTCAGGGTTTCGATCGCGGCGGCGAGGCGCCGCGCCTCGTTGTGGGTTTCCCTTGTCACCGACTGGAACTGCTGCGCCTGCCGGGTCAGGTCGGCGGCGGCCATCTGATCGCGCTTGAAGCCGAGCGACGACTGGTTGGCCATCACGGCCAGCACCACCGCGCCGGTCGCCGCAAAGCCCCACGACCCGATCCGCCACAGCGCACGGCGATCCAGCCCTTCCTCGTCGGCCAGGAAGCCGCCGAGCAGGCCGCCGGAATCATCCGGCTCGAAGCCACCCCCATGGTCTGAATTCCTGGCCAAAGCGCCCCCGGCCCTCCTTCAGGCCCGCCGAATCACCCACCAAACACTAACAGGAAAAGCCCGCCTAACTCTGATCCGGAGGCTGACGGGGCGGCGAATCGGTATCATCTCCGGGGGAAAACAATTAAAGACGGCCGGCACTATCAGCCGTGTACCTCCAAAGGAGCAGAATGACCGCCCGATCCAGCCTGACTGTTGTGCTTGCGGCCGGCGAGGGCACCCGCATGCGCTCCTCGCTGCCGAAGGTTTTGCACCCCGTCGCCGGTCAGCCGCTCTTGGCGCATGTGCTGCAGGCCGCACCCGACGGCGAGGGCGCCGCGCTCGCGGTGGTGGTCGGGCCAGACCACAAGGCGGTTGCCGACGAGGTCAGGCGGGTGCGGCCGGATGCGGCGACTTTCGTCCAGGCCGAGCGGCTCGGTACCGCGCATGCCGTGCTGGCGGCACGGGAGGCGATCGCGCGCGGCGCGGACGATCTCCTGGTGGCGTTCGGCGACACGCCGCTGATTTCGGCCAAAACCTTTGCGCGGCTGCGTGCGCCGCTTGAGAAGGGTGCGGCGCTCGCGGTGCTCGGCTTCCGCGCCGCCGATCCCACCGGCTACGGCCGGCTGCTGCTCGAAGGCGACCGGCTGGTGGCGATCCGCGAACATGCCGACGCGACGCCTGAGGAGCGCAAGGTCACGCTCTGCAATGCCGGCGTGATGGCGTTCGAGGGCGCCCGCGCGCTCGAAATCCTCGACAAAATCGGAAACGCCAACAGCAAGAACGAATACTATCTGGTCGATGCCGTCGCCATCGTCAGGGAAATGGGATTGGAGGCCGTCGTGATCGAAACCAGCGAGGACGAAGTGCGCGGGATCAACACCAAGGCCCAGCTCGCCGAAGCCGAAGCCGTGATGCAGGCGCGGCTGCGCAAGGCAGCGCTCGAAGCCGGCGTGACGCTGATCGCGCCCGACACGGTCTATCTCGCAACTGATACGAAGTTCGGCAAGGACGTCACCATCGAGCCGTTCGTGGTGATCGGTCCCGGCGTCACCATCGGCGACGGCGCAGTGATCCATTCCTTCTCGCACATCGTGCAGGCCTCGATCGGCAACAAGGTCTCGATCGGCCCCTATGCGCGCCTGCGGCCGGGCACCGCGCTCGGCGACGGCGCCAAGATCGGCAACTTCGTCGAGACCAAGGCCGCGACCATCGAGGCCGGCGCCAAGGTCAATCATCTGTCCTATGTCGGCGACGCCCATGTCGGTGCCAACGCCAATCTCGGCGCCGGCACCATCACCTGCAACTACGACGGCTTCTCCAAGCACAAGACGCTGATCGGCGAGGGCGCCTTCGTCGGCACCAACTCCTCGCTGGTGGCGCCTGTGAAGATCGGCAAGGGCGCCTATATCGGCTCGGGCTCGGTCATCACCAAGGACGTGCCCGACGACGCGATGGCCGTGGAGCGCAGCCAGCAGACGACGCGGGAGAACGGGGCGAAGCGGTACCGCGAGCTGAAGATGCGAGCGAAGGCGCCGAAAGAGGGCTGACCGCCTCAAGAGCACCAGCTCAGTCCTCATTATGCGAACGCAAATAAAACCGGGATTTGGGACGCTGGGCACATCTCAGGGATTCCCTGCCTAAGGGGAATTCACCCTAGTGGTTTATGCTGGCGCCAGATAACGCGTAGCCCAAGGAATTTTCTGTATTTGTCGGCAATTTGTTCCGGACGCGCTTTGGCGCGGGCGGTTTCGTTCGGCCATGGAGGAAGCTGCATGCTTCATCAGGATTCATTGGTCGATCAGACCGTTCTGTTCGCGACCTTTCGCTTATGAGCGCGCCTCAGGCGTGAGGCCGCGCGCTAACCCGATCCGGATCACAACGGGGCACTTGTTCGATCATGAAGCGGATTCTCATCGCTGACGACCACGATACCGTGCGGGCCGGCTTGCGTGCCATTCTGGAAGGACGCATGGGCTGGGAAGTCGTGGCCGAGGCCCGCAATGGCCGCGAAGCCGTGTCGGCTGCTGTTGAGACTTGTCCCGACGTTGCCGTCCTTGATTACTCGATGCCGCTGATGACCGGTGTGGAAGTTGCGCGATGCATCAGGGAGCATCAGCTGCCGACCGAGATATTGATCTTCACCGTGCACGATTCGAATGCGGTTGCGCGGCAAGCGTTCGAGGCGGGCGCCCGGGCATTCCTGCTGAAATCCGATGCGAGCAAGATGCTGCTGGCGGCCGTGGAGTCGTTGGTGCTTCACAAGCCGTTCTACGCCGGTCCTTATTCCACTGAAGCCAGGAACGCGGTGAGCGGGAAGGGCGATGTGAACGAGGTGCTCTCGCCCCGGGAGAAGACGATCGTGAAGCTGGTCGCCGAAGGACACAGCAACAAGGGCGTCAGCGCTATCCTGAATCTCAGCATCAAGACGACCGAGACTCATCGGGCCGCTGCCATGCGCAAGCTCAACGTGAACTCGACCGCGGGCCTGGTTCGATACGCCGTTCGTGCAAAGCTCGTGGAGGTGTGAAAGGCGCGTGGAGGCGTGAAGTAGTAACGCGTTACAGGCATCGGCGCGGTCATTGTGTCCAGCGCGACACGCGCGGGCAGGATGTCGCATCTTGGGCTTGCCAAAAGTGGAACCAGGGAGTTGGATCGATCCTGCAGTGCAAAATGCGCCTGTTTGTGAATCGATTTCATGGACGCCGTACGTTTCTCCACGCGGGAATTGCCGAAGTCGCGCCAGCTCGAGGCCTGGCGGGACTGGTACGCCGGTAGTTTCGAGGTAGGCCCCCTCGACGCCTCCGACCGCGGCTTTGCCGGCGAGAGCGAGGTGTGGAAGCTCGATGGCATGGCTCTTGTCGGCGTATCGGCGCCGCCGCTGCGCGCCATGCGAACCAAGTCGCTGATCAGGCACGATCCGACCGACCACTGGGTGATCACGATCGGCAAGCGTGCCGCAACCGGCCTGATGCTGGAAAGCGACCAGACGCTGGTGCCGGCCGGGATGCCGTTCGTCCTGTCACTGGGCGAGTTTTCGGCCAATCAGCGCGATCTCGACGACCGGCTTCAGCTGAACATCGCGCGTGATAAATTCGCCGCGCTCGCGCCGGCGCTCGACGCCGCACGGGGCCGGATCGTGAATACGCCGCTCGGCGGCATGCTCGCAGAATACATCAGGTTGCTGGAACGCCAGCTGCCGGGCCTGAGCGACGAAGACGCGCTGGGTCTCCCGCAAGCGGTCGCCGCGATGGTTGCCGCATGCATCGCGCCGTCCTTGGACCACGTGACGACGGCGCACGAGCAGATCGGCGCCACGCTCAAGGAGAAGGCACGGCGTTGCATCCAGCGCAATCTGCGCTCGCCCCATCTCGGGGCGAACATGCTCTGCCGTGAACTCGGAATGTCCAGATCGAGCCTCTACCGCTTGCTGGAATCCGAAGGTGGCGTCGAACGATACATCCAGTACCACCGCATGGCGGAGAGCTTTGCGCAACTCAGCGATCCCTCCAACACGCAGCCGATCGTCGTCATCGCCGACGAACTGGGAATGCACGATCCGTCCTCGTTCAGCCGCGCCTTCCGGCGGCAGTTCGGCATCAGCCCGATCGACGTGCGCGAGGCTGCGCGCGCCGGAGTCGCGGCTTCGCTCGCGCCGGTGCGGCGGGATACGGGGGGCGGCGTCGGCGAACTCTTGGCTCGGCTGTAGGTCTGCGGCTTCGGCGCTGCGACTGCCTGAGAAGGACTGACCGGCGCCATGATCGAGGCCGGCGCCCTCCTATGTCGGCGCCAATGCCAATCTCGGCGCCGGCACCATCACCCAACTACGACGGCATCTCTTTACACAAGACGCTGATCGGCGAGGGCGCCTATATCGGCTCGGGCTCGGTCATCACCAAGGACGTACCTGACGAGGTGATGGCCGTGGAGCGCAGTCAGCAGACCACGCGCGAGAACGGCGCGAAGCGGTATCGTAAGCGGAAGACGTAGGGGAAGGCGAAGGAGCAGGGGTCGGCGAATCTATCTAGACAGCATGTCTTGATAGATGTGCTGGGTGGACTTGGGCGCACGAACAAGTACAATCATAAGTTGGATAGTGCGCTTATGGCGGGGCGCCGCTATGGTATTCTTGGAAAAATATGGAACGGCAATTGCTATTGTTGTCAGTATTCTTGCAGTCCTCGGCTTAACGCCTATTGGGGCCGTGATAGGCCGTCTCACTATGTTGGGGGCAATGGCATTGCTCGCATGGCTAGCATGCAGATTGCTCCTCATTGGCGATTGGAAGGAGAAATCGTACTGGCAATACAATCTGGGCATCGGAGTAGGTGTTGTATTTCTAGGCGCGATCACGGCTTTTGTGTTGTGGGCCGATCCGCGCATGCCGAATCTTAGCACCGGAGAGTGCCGAGTATCGCGCTATGAGCCTTGTTGAAGTATCTCGCGCCGCCTCCTTGCAAAAGCCCGTTCAAGCACAATCCCACAACCCCGTAGCCTCACCCTTGCGTTGCAATAACTTTTGATTGTACTTCGACATCGAGATTGCAAAGCCGCACGGCGGGTTAGATGACGGATTGGAATCAAGGGGGCTGGACGGGCAGTCTAAATGCTTGGGTGCAGCGTGAGATCCAAGATCACTTTCGCACGAATGCCGTAGTTAGGCGCTCACGCTACTCACGTATCACGAGGCTGATGCACGTCATTTTCGACAACGGTACGTTTGGCCGATTCATTGCGGCTTACGCTTCGATTTCTATTCTGATCGGAATTGCCGAGATCAGCCTGGCGTCACAATTGTCTAAATCTTTGTTCGGCTGGACCGGAACCAATGAAGTCAAGTCGCTACTGACCAATGTAGCCAGTTATCTTCTCTCGGCCCAGGTCGGTGTTCTCGGCGTCGTTTCCATCGCAATCGGACTTGTGACAATCATTGGCCAGCGCGAGCATGCCTCATCAGACGTCCAAGTCTATTATCACGAGTCCTTTGCATTCGGCATCGTGGCTAGTTCGATCGCGCTGATTGTCGCGCTCTGCGCACAGCTGCTTTGGCCGGTACATTTCTTCATACATTGGCTCGGATTCGGGACGGGACTTTACCTCTTTAAACTCATATTGACCGCAATCCACATCGCGTGGCTTGTGCTGAATCTGAGCGCCACGGCTCATTTTGTGGCTACCTCACTTGCTTTCGTTCAACAGAAGGCGCGGGAGGGCCTACGCGAGCGTTACACGACCAACGTCGTTCTCCCCGTTGAAATGCGCAAGCGACTTCGAGAGCAACTCTACCTCGGTGCGGGTCCTGAACTTGTCAAAGAATTCTGGCCGACCGCAAGGAAAGGATGGAACGAGCCAACGGTCTACCTGGGGACTGACTTTAGCGGTGTCGGAGAAATTCAGATTCCACTCAGGCCCGGCAGACGACGCGTTCTCAGTGATGTTCGGATGGCGTGGATACGTTGGGCCGTTGGCCGTTGGCTGACCCGCTGCCAAACGTTGAAGGGGGACCAGAAAAATGAGTCCGTTGGTGGCTTGAGGGATGAGCCTTTTCTCGTGTTTCCGCAACGGCTTGACGACGCTGTGGAGTTTGGCTCCGGTCTATGTCGTCGAAGAGGTGGCGTACCGCTAGACGGGTTGGAAAAACTTGCGCTCCGCTGGGCTTTCAAATTCAGAAGGATGGGCGATGGCACGTGAACTTCCCGACCCAACCGAAATTCTGGAGGAATTGGCCGACAAGACCGCTTCACAGATCGAACGACGGGCTCCCGTGGCGTTCGATGCGGCCCTGGACGAATTGACGCGATATCATCGCTTTTTGCTCAACGTGAACGCCTCGCGAAGTCTGGAAGGTAAGCCGTTCAATTACGCTGCCGTTCCGGGCGAGGCTTGGCGCGCGCCGCATAACCAATGGATCAGCCAATATCGCCGCCTGTTTGAGCGCGCGGCAAATCACATTGGCGATGACCCCGAGTTCATAGAAAAGCTAGCGAATGTGCCGCTTCGCCTCTTGCCTGGTCGCGATGACCCCAGAATGTCGGATGAGATTCTGCAAGCGATAGTCGATCTCGGCATCATTCTCATCCACCAGCTCGAGGCTTGGGTCACCAGGCGCACGGTGACTGAGACGATGCCTGGAACGAGTGCGAAACCTAGGATATCGCTAGCCGGTTCGGATGCGAAATTCTACGCGAGCCTCCTTCCGAACGTCGTCGGGTCGTGGGAGGGTCTTCTTCAGCTTGCGCCGTCCATTTATCGCTGGGGTGATGATCCTGTGGGACTGGCCGAGCGCTGGAATTCGCTCCGGGCAAGCTGGCCATTTCTTTGGCGGCATCTACACAATACAGCTTACATGCTAGCCGTGTCCGTTTGGAATGAAGATGAATCTGGAGCTGCAATCTTCCGTGACGCGCTGATCCGTTGGCCTCAGACGCTCAGCCATCATTTTGCAGACCCAGCGTACTTGCCTAACCGTAGGCTGCTGTTCCCAGTGATCCTTACTTTAGAACTAGCCGTTGTCCAGGCGCGGATAAGACCTGTGACGCCGGATTACATGCCGCCTATCACCCCGGACGAATTGTTCCACGTAACTGTTCGCGGCGTACACGATGACGTACTTCTGCTGACGTCTGCACTGTTGCTCCAGTGGTCAATGGAGCAAAAGCAAGTAAGCGATCTCGGCGCGCGCACCGCTTCTATTCTCTTGAACAGGCAACTGCAGGATACTGAATCCGATCGGGGTCAACTGCTCCAAGATAAATCATTTGTCTCTCTTGCTCTGGACGTCATTCGTCTTGAAATCGCGGACGCGCACGGCGACGATCTCGATGATCTAGTGAGAACCCTCGACAACATGACGGAACGCAGGGTTGTTCCTGGTCGCATCTTCACACCTTCGACGTTACACGACCGCGATGGCCTGAGAACCGCCTTGTTGGCAATACTCCTCGCTAAAGTGTCCGAAAACGAGGACGCTCTACTCGAACATATCAAAGACCTAGCGAAAAAAGAGGCGTCGCTTCCCAAGGGTGATGGTTCCCTACGAGACGTTCTGCGTGGCTTCGATCATTTGCTGAACATTCTAGAGGTGCCTCCACCCAACGTGCAGCGAGGCTTGAATCTGCTCGAGCCAGACGCCGATTTCTCCAGTGCGAGCACACGGGTTAGGTCGATCATATTGTCTTGCGTCCAAACGATCGAGATGGAGCGTACAAGGAAGCTCAAAGGAATGCCGATCGACGTCAAGGCGATCGGAGCATTGAGGGATGCCGCGGAGGAGAGCATGATGGCACCTCCTGGCGGCGTTCCGTTCTTTAGAGATTTTCCGATAGAGAGGGTCCGAGACGACAATAGTATGGAAGTCCTCACGTTCAGGTTGAATGGTCTAACCAAGGCGCAGTTTGTCGATCCCTCCATGGATACCAGCGCGGTTGGTTTCGCCGAGCACTACGCTCAACTCGTTATGCGCAACGCAGGTGAGCGGGTATGGGGCCTTTTCGCTCGACGAGCGCGCCACTCTCGCCACATCCCTGCTCGTATTGACGAACAGGGATTCTGGAACCGTGTGAAACTCCTTGCGCAAGATGTAGGAGCTGAGCCCCTTTTGATAGTGTCGAGACGCGCCCAGGGCCGCGCACTAAGGACAATTGTTCGGGAAACTGAGAGGTCCACCATACGATTCACAACTGCGCGGAAAACTGACCGCGACGTTGGTGGCACGTATGTAGCCACAATCGAGGGAGTCGATGTGTACGGCGCAGAATTCAAACATGGTAAGGCTTGGCTGTTCTCGCCCTACCTTCTTCAATCACTACAGTATGCCACGATAGACGAAGATCACATCCTACGTGTCGGCTTCCAGCCCGGCGAGGATGGTGTCAAAGGGCCGCTTGTGGCTGAGTTTATCCAGCGAGCTGCATGGGCCGACTGGACAGTGTACGAGATTGATCATGAAGATCCCGACGGCGTAGAAACGCAATAGGTTCAGATTCGGCTTAGCGCGCGTCTAAGGCGCCAAGGGTCGCAAAGAGCAGGCTAGCCCGAGTGGGTGGCTGGAGCTTGGTCAGGCCCTGCGTGCTCAGCCCAATTTCCCGAACCAAATCAAACTGATCCTACCCGTCCAGCCCCATCCGAAAAAACATTCCGCTATCGCCGTCGGGCAAATCACCGCTATCATTTCGGCCATCCACCCCGGCAAGAGGGGCGTATCGCGATCGTCACGGACGCGGGGTTGGATGCGGTGGACGCAGCGGCGTCGGGCGCGATGGTGGTCGCAGGGCGGGTTCTCCCGTGAGTGATCGAGCGTTGCGCAGACGACCGGCGCTTTAAGGGCCTTCGCCGGGATTTCGGTCGGCATCGCCGATCGGAGTTTTGACGAGAGGTCGCTGCGTACGGCGAAGTCGTGTGGTTCTGGCATCCGTGGCTGATGTCAAGCCAGCGGAGACGCGTCGGCCCAACCGGGCTACAGGCAAATCTCAATCCGCTGGTGACGGTGGCAAAAGGAATTCGTCGCCGGGAAGAGCACGAAGTAAGCCGTAAAACCATTGCGCAGGGAATGCCGGAGTGCCTCCGCTGAACCTGTATGCTCGTGTGCGCTTCCATCTCCCCATTGCACACGAGACCGCGGGTGCAGCGTGCATCCGGCATTCCCTGCTCCCTCTTTTCGGGAGTGAACCAAGGTCAAGCCTCGGGCAGCTCGTGCCGCGAGATCGCGGAGTCGTATTTCGTGCCCCTCATGGTGAGGAGGCGCGCCAGCGCCGTCTCGAACCATGCGGCCTCGCTGGTGCGTGTGGCCATCCTTCGAGACGCTTGCTGCGCAAGCTCCTCAGGATGAGGGGAGAGAATCCGGCGGGCCGAGGGGGACTAATCCGTGGTTTCCTAAACCGCTAAAATTTTCGCCTAAGACTGTCGCAATCCGCAATAAATATTGAGTATCTGTGGATGCGCGAATTTCGTTAAGAGTGGCGCGGGTTGCGACGCTGTTCGTCGATTTGGGGATTTGAACCGCATGTGCGGCATTGTCGGCATTTTGGGACGCGCTCCGGTCGCGGAGCAGTTGGTGGACTCACTCAAGCGCCTCGAATATCGCGGCTATGATTCTGCCGGCGTTGCGACGCTGGAAGGCGATCACCTCGCGCGCCGCCGCGCCGAGGGTAAGCTGAAGAATCTCGAGAAGCGGCTCGATGCCGACCCGCTGCAGGGCCATATCGGCATCGGGCACACCCGCTGGGCCACCCACGGCAAGCCGACCGAGAACAACGCGCATCCGCACGCCACCGATCGCGTCGCCGTGGTCCACAACGGCATCATCGAGAATTTTCGCGAGCTGCGCCAACGGCTCGAAAAGCAGGGCGCGGTGTTCAAGACCGAGACCGACACCGAGATCGTCGTGCATCTCGTCGACAGCTTTTTGCAGAAGGGCGTCAGTCCGATCGAGGCGGTGAGGGCGGCGCTGTCGGAACTGCGCGGTGCGTTCGCGCTCGGATTCATCTTCGCCGGCGACGACGACCTGATGATCGGCGCCCGCAACGGGCCGCCGCTGGCGATCGGTCACGGCAATGGCGAAATGTATCTGGGATCGGACGCGATCGCGCTTGGGCCGTTCACCGATACCATCAGCTATCTCGAAGACGGCGACTGGGTGGTGCTGACGCGCAAGGGCGCGACCATCTACGACAAGAACAACACCATCGTTAAGCGCGACGCGATCAAGCACACCGCTTCGACCTCGCTGGTCGACAAGGCCAACTATCGCCACTTCATGGCCAAGGAAATCCACGAGCAGCCGGAAGTGGTCGGCCACACGCTGGCCCGCTACGTCGACATGGCGAGCGAGCAGGTGATGCTGCCGGCGCCGCTGCCGTTCGACTTCAAGGATATCCAGCGGATCTCGATCACGGCCTGCGGCACCGCGAGCTATGCCGGCTATGTCGCCAAATACTGGTTCGAGCGGCTGGCGCGCGTTCCGGTCGAACTCGATGTCGCCTCGGAATTCCGCTACCGCGAGGCGCCGCTGCGCAAGGGCGATCTGGCGATCTTCATTTCGCAATCCGGCGAAACCGCCGATACGCTGGCGGCGCTGCGCTACGCCAAGGCGGAAGGCGTGCACACGCTGGCCGTGGTCAACGTGCCGACCTCGACGATCGCGCGCGAGAGCGAGACCGTGCTGCAGACGCTGGCGGGTCCCGAGATCGGCGTCGCCTCGACGAAAGCCTTCACCTGCCAGCTCATGGTGCTGGCGTCGCTGGCGGTCGCGGCCGGCAAGGCGAGGGGCGAATTGTCCGACGAGGACGAGAGCAAGCTCGTCCATGGCCTGGTCGAAATCCCGCGTTTGATGGCGGAGGCGCTGAAATCGGAACCGCAGATCGAGAAGCTGGCGCGCGACCTCTCCAAGTCAAAGGACGTGCTCTATCTCGGCCGCGGCACCAGCTATCCGCTGGCGCTGGAAGGCGCGCTGAAGCTGAAGGAAATCTCCTACATCCATGCCGAGGGCTATGCCGCCGGCGAACTCAAGCACGGGCCGATCGCGCTGATCGACGAGAACATGCCGGTCGTGGTGATCGCGCCGCATGACCGGGTGTTCGAGAAGACCGTCTCCAACATGCAGGAAGTCGCCGCCCGCGGCGGCAACATCATCCTGATGACCGACGCCAAGGGGGCGGCGGAAGCGACCATCGAATCGCTGGTCACGATCGTGCTGCCCGACATGGCGGCAACCTTCAGCCCGCTGGTCTATGCCGTGCCGGTGCAGCTATTGGCCTATCATACCGCCGTCGTCATGGGCACCGACGTCGATCAGCCGCGAAATCTCGCCAAATCGGTAACGGTCGAATAGTCAAGCCTGTCTGTTGTCACGCCGGGTCTTCAAAAACCTGCTAGGATGGCTTAGCTGGCTGAGGTGCGATCCGATCGCGCCCGAATGTCGTGTCCGGCTGTCCTGACCTGGAACCCGAATGAACCGCGAAGACCTGCCTCCGACCGCGCCTCCGGATGACCCCCTGCCGGAGGAGTCCCATACCGGGCTTATGGGTCGTTTCCGGAACTATTTTCTGACCGGGCTGATTGTCGCAGGGCCGGTCGCGATCACGCTGTATTTGACCTGGTGGTTCGTGAACTGGGTCGACAGCATCGTCCGCCCGTTCGTGCCCTATGCCTACCGGCCGGAGACCTATCTGCCGTTCGGGCTGCCCGGCTCGGGGCTGATCGTCGCTGTCGTGGCGCTGACGCTGCTCGGCTTCCTCGCTGCCAATTTGATCGGCCGCACGCTGGTCGATCTCGGCGAAAGGCTGCTCGGCCGGATGCCGGTGGTGCGCGCGATCTATCGCGGGCTGAAGCAGGTGTTCGAGACGCTGTTCTCGGGCAAGGGCTCGAGCTTCCGCAAGGTCGGCCTGGTCGAGTTTCCCTCGCCGGGCATGTGGTCGATCGTGCTGATCTCGCAGTCGCCGAGCGTGAACATCGCGGCCAAACTGCCAGGCGAGGAGGAACACATCTCGGTGTTCCTGCCCTGCGCGCCGAACCCGACCACGGGATTCTTTTTCTATGTGCCGAAGAGCAAGATCATCGAAGTCGACATGTCCACCGAGGACGCGGCGACGCTGATCATGTCCGCCGGCGTGGTGCAGCCCGGCTCCGACCCGCAAAAGCGCAACGCCGCACTGGCGGGGATGGCGAATGCCGCGCGCGTCGCAAATTCGACCGCAGCGTTGCAGCCGGCGCCCGTGAAAGTGAAGGCGGAGTGAGAGAGACTGTCATTCCGGGGCGCGCGACGCGCGAATCCGGAATCTCGAGATTCCGGGTCTGGTCCTTCGGACCATCCCGGAATGACGTGGACAAATTCATCCCGCCCCAATCAGCGGTACGGCTTCATCCCGCTCATACAGATACAGCAAACACCGTAGCGCCTCGCCGCGCTCGCCCTTCAGCTTCGGATTGTCTTTCATGATCCGCAGCGCCTCGTCGCGCGCTTGCGTGATCAGTTGCGCGTGGACGTCGGAACGCGCAATCCGATAGCCGGGCAGGCCGCTCTGACGGATACCGAGGACGTCGCCTTCGCCGCGCAGCTTGAGATCCTCCTCGGCAATCCGAAAGCCGTCGGTGGTCTCGCGGATCACCTTCAGCCGCGCCGCCGACATCTCGCCGAGCGGCTCCCTGTAGAGCAGCAGGCACGTCGACGCCTCCGAGCCGCGGCCGATCCGACCGCGGAGCTGGTGCAATTGCGCCAGGCCAAACCGCTCGGCATTCTCGATCACCATGATGGTCGCGGCGGGGACATCGACGCCGACCTCGACCACGGTGGTCGCCACCAGCAGGTTGATTTCGTGGGCAGCGAATTGCGCCATCACGCGGTCTTTGTTCACGCCCTTCATCTGCCCGTGAACGAGACCGACCCTGTCGCCAAAGCGTTCGCGCAGCTTTTCGAACCGCTCGGTGGCGTTGGTGAGGTGCTCGATGCCCTCGGCCTCGGACTCCTCGACCAGCGGACAGATCCAGTACACCAGCTTGCCCGCCTTCAGCGCGCGGCCGACCGCATCCACGACATCATCCAGCCTGCTGGCTGGAACGGTACGGGTGTCGATCGGCTGCCGGCCCGCGGGTTTCTCGCGCAATTCGGAGACGTCCATGTCGCCAAAGTAAGTCAGCACCAGCGTGCGCGGGATCGGCGTTGCGCTCAGCACCAGCACGTCGACGGCTTCGCCCTTGTTCGTCAGCGCCAGCCGCTCGCGGACGCCGAACCGATGCTGTTCGTCGACCACCGCCAGCGCCAGCGCCTTGAAGATCACGTCGTCCTGGATCAGCGCGTGGGTGCCGACGAGGAAATCGATCTCGCCGGCTTCCAGCAGCGCCAGAATCTCGCGCCGCTCCTTGCCCTTCTCGCGGCCCGTGAGGATCGCCACCCGGAGCCCGGCGCGCTCAGCCAGCGGCGTGATGGTCTTGATGTGCTGGCGCGCGAGGATTTCGGTCGGCGCCATCAGCGCTGCCTGCTTGCCGGCCTCGGTGACCGCAGCGGCGGCGAGCAGCGCCACGACCGTCTTGCCGGAGCCGACATCGCCCTGCAGCAGCCGCAGCATCCGCACCGGCTGGCGCAGATCCTCGGTGATGGCGGCAACCGCCTCGCGCTGCGAGGCGGTGAGCGCATAGGGCAGCGCGTCGATGATCCTGTGGCGCAGATGCCCGTCGCCGGCATGGCGGTCACCGGCCGGACGTCGCAGCTGCGCGCGGACCAGCGCCAGCGCCAGCTGTCCGGCGAGCAACTCGTCAAACGCCAGCCGCGACCAGAACGGGCCATCGGGCAGGATATCCGTGAGTTCGACCGGGACATGAACGCGATTGAGCGCTTCACGGATCGGCGGAAAGCTGCAGCGGCGAATGACCTCCGGGCTGATCCATTCGGGCAAGTCCGGCAGCTTCAGCAGCGCCTGCGCAATGGCCCGTCGCAGCGAACCGAGTGCCAGCCCCTCCGTGAGGGGATACACCGGATCGATGCCCGACAATTTGGAGAACGCCGCCTCGTCGACGACACGGTCTGGATGCACGATCTGCGGAATGCCGTCGTATATCTGCAGTGTGCCCGAGACGTAGCGTTTCTCGCCCACCGGCAGCAATTTCTCGACATAGCCGGGCTTGGCCCGGAAGAACGTCAGCACCACGTCGCCGGTATCATCAGAGGCATAGACGAGGTAGGGCGCGCGCGAGTTGCGCGGCGGCGGCGGCCGGTGGCGATCGACCGTGACCTCCAGCGTCACCACGGTTCCCTGCACGGCCTCGCGAATTTTCGGCCGTGCGCGGCGGTCGATCACGCTTGCCGGCAGATGCAGCAGCAGATCGACCAGCCGCGGCGTCTCATCGCGGCCGAGCAGGTAGCGCAGCAGCTTGTCCTGCTTCGGCCCGACGCCGGGCAGGCTCGTGACCGGCGCAAACAGCGGATTGAGCAGGGTGGGGCGCATCAGTCTCCCGTCGCACACAAGTCGTCATGCGCGGGCTTGACCCGCGCATCCATCTTGAAAAGAGGATGGATTGCCGGGTCAAGCCCGGCAATGACGAGACAGTTGATAATCGCGAACACAAAGGGCTGACATCTGCGATCCCTGTCGCTATATCAACCCCGCCCGGCACGTCCGGGCTTTTGGCGTTCGGATGGATTGGCGAAAATGACGGGAACGACACGATCAAGCGACGGCCTCGATGACCGTCGCAAGCGACTCTTGTTCCGCTCCTGGCATCGCGGCACCCGTGAGATGGACCTGATCCTCGGGCGCTTTGCGGATGCCGAGATATTGGATCTGCGCGATGGCGAACTGGATCAATTCGAGCGCCTGCTCGAGCTTCCCGATCCCGATCTTTATGCCGCGGTGATCGGCGACAAGCCGCTCGCGCCGGAACATGCGACCGCGCTGTTCGACCGGATCAAGGCGTTTCGCGCCGTGGATCACGACGCATGAAGTCGCCGGTCAAATCTCCCGCCGCGCTGCTTGCACCCGGGCGCGCGCTGACCTTTGCCAATGTCGCGGAGGGCGCGGAGGGGCTGGTCGTCGCCGACCTGGCGCGGGCGGTCGCGGCCAAACCTAAGCCGCCGGCGGTGAGCCTTGCAGTGGTATGCCGCGACGGGTCGCGCATGCAGCAACTCGCGCGGGCGCTGGAGTTCTTCGCGCCGGATCTGCCGGTCATGCAATTCCCGGCCTGGGATTGTCAGCCCTACGACAGGGTGTCGCCGCATGGCGGCGTGCTGGCGCAACGCCTGACCACGCTGGCGCGGCTTTCGCGCCTCAAGGGCAGCGACAAGCCGCTGATCGTGCTGACGACGGTCAACGCCATCGTCCAGCGCGTGCCGGCCCGCGAGGTCGTGGCGGCGCAGGCGTTGTCGGTTGCGCCAGGCCATGTCGTGCCAATGGACTCGATCGTCGCCTGGCTGGAGCACAATGGCTACAACCGCTCCTCGACCGTGCGCGAGCCCGGCGAGTACGCCGTGCGCGGCGGCATCCTCGACCTGTTTCCGGCCGGCCTCGACCAGCCGGTGCGGTTCGACTTCTTCGGTGACAGCCTGGAATCGATCCGTACCTTCGATGCGGAAACCCAGCGCACGCTGCTCGACATGCGCGCTCTCGATCTGGTTCCGGTCTCGGAATTTCAGCTCGTCACCGAAACCATCCGCCGCTTTCGCATGGGCTATGTCGCGACCTTCGGCGCGCCGGAGCGCGACGACCTGCTCTACGAAGCCGTCAGCGAAGGCCGCCGCCATCCCGGCATGGAGCATTGGCTGCCGCTGTTTCAGGAGCGGATGGACACGCTGTTCGACTATCTCGACGGCGCGCCGGTCGCGATCGAACCGCAGGGCGAGGATGCCGCCCGCGAGCGCTTCAAGCAAATCGCCGACTATTACGAGGCAAGGCGCGAAGCGCTGGAACATCCAGGCTCCGGCGCGATCTACAAGCCGTTGCCGCCGGACCGGCTCTATCTGACCGAACAGGAATGGACGACGCGGCTGAACGAAGCTGCATTGGCGCGGCTGACGCCATTTGCGATGCCGGATGACGGCACCGATGTGTTCGATGCCGGCGCGCGGCAGGGGCGCAACTTCACGCCCGAGCGTGCCGATACGTCGGTCAACGTGTTCGAGGCCGTAGTGGCGCATGTGCTGGCGCTGCAGGCGAAGCGCAAGAAGGTGGTGATCGCGCTGTGGAGCGAAGGCTCGCGCGACCGCATGAGTAGCATGCTGCGGGATCACAAGCTTGCCAACCTCACCAGCGTCAACGCATGGCGGACGGTACAGGCGACCCCGCGCAACGAGGCCATGCTGGCGGTCGTCGGCATGGAAAGCGGTTTCGAGACCGACGAATTCGCCGTCATCAGCGAGCAGGACATTCTCGGCGACCGCCTGGTGCGGCCGCGCAAGGCAAGCCGCAAGCTCGACAACTTCATCTCCGAAGTCACCAGCCTTTCGACCGGCGATCTCGTGGTCCATGTCGAGCACGGCATTGGACGTTTTGTCGGCCTGCAGACGATCGAGGTCGGCGGCGCGCCGCATGACTGCCTTGAACTGCACTATGCCGCCGAGACAAAGCTGTTCCTGCCGGTCGAAAACATCGAACTGCTGTCGCGCTACGGCTCCGATCACGCCAATGTCGAACTCGATCGGCTCGGCGGCGGCGGCTGGCAGGCGCGCAAGGCCAAGCTCAAGAACCGCATCCGCGAGATCGCGGGCGAACTGATCAAGATCGCGGCCGAACGACATCTGCACGAAGCGCCAAAAATGCCGGTGCAGCCACACGTCTATGACGAGTTCTGCGCGCGCTTCCCCTACGAGGAGACCGAGGACCAGTTAGGGGCGATCACGTCCACGCTGAAGGACCTCGAAAGCGGCCGGCCGATGGACCGGCTGATCTGCGGCGACGTCGGCTTCGGCAAGACCGAGGTGGCGCTACGCGCGGCGTTTGCGGTCGCGCTCGATGGCAAGCAGGTCGCGGTCGTGGTGCCGACGACACTCCTGGCCCGTCAGCACAGCAAGAACTTTGCCGAACGCTTTCGAGGCTTCCCGGTCAATGTCGCGCAAGCGTCGCGCCTGATCCCCGCGAAGGAACTGACCCAGGTCAAGAAGGGGCTGACCGACGGCAGCGTCGATATCGTGGTCGGCACGCATGCGCTGCTCGGCAAGTCGATCAAGTTCAGGGATCTGGGACTTCTGATCGTCGACGAGGAGCAGCACTTTGGCGTCAGCCACAAGGAACGGTTGAAGCAATTGCGTGCGCAGGTGCATGTGCTGACGCTCAGCGCCACGCCGATCCCGCGGACGCTGCAGCTCGCGCTGACCGGCGTGCGCGATCTGTCGATCATCGCCTCGCCGCCGGTCGACCGGCTGGCGGTGCGGACGTTTGTGGCGCCGCATGACCCGCTGATGATCCGCGAGGCATTGCTGCGCGAACGCTATCGCGGCGGACAGGCGTTCTATGTGGTGCCGCGGATCGAAGACCTCGCCAGCGTCAAGGACTTCCTCGACAAGAACGTGCCAGAGATGAAGGTTGCGGTGGCGCATGGCCAGATGCCGCCGACCGTGATCGAAGACATCATGTCGGCGTTCTACGACGGCAAATACGACATCCTGCTGTCGACCACGATCATCGAGTCCGGACTCGATATTCCGACCGCCAATACGCTGATCGTGCATCGCGCCGACATGTTCGGATTGGCGCAGCTCTATCAGTTGCGCGGACGGGTCGGGCGCTCCAAGCTGCGCGCCTATGCTCTGTTCACGCTGCCGGCGCAGCAGAAGATCACGGCTCAGGCCGAGCGGCGGCTCAAGGTGCTGCAGTCGCTGGAAACGCTGGGGGCGGGCTTCCAATTGGCGTCACACGACCTCGATATCCGCGGCGCAGGCAATCTGCTTGGCGAGGAGCAATCCGGACACATCAAGGAAGTCGGCTTCGAGCTCTATCAATCGATGCTGGAGGAGGCGATCCTCAACCTCAAGGCCGGCGTGGCCGAGCCTGCAGCCGACCGCTGGTCGCCGCAGATCACCATCGGCATGCCGGTGCTGATCCCGGAAGATTACGTCAACGATCTAGCCGTGCGGTTGTCGCTCTATCGAAGGCTCGCCGATCTCGAGACCGACGAGGAGATCGACAATTTCGCCGCCGAGATGCGAGACCGTTTCGGCGTGCTGCCCGACGAGGTCCGCTATCTCTTCAAGGTCGCCGCGATCAAGGCCTATTGCCGGCGTGCCAATGTCGAGAAGGTCGATGCCGGACCGAAGGGCGCGGTGATTACGTTCCGCGAGAACAAGTTCGCGCAGCCGGACCGGCTGGTCTACTTCATCCGCCAGCACGGCCAGGCCGCGAAGGTGCGTCCCGACATGAAGGTGGTGTTCCTGCAGGAATGGAAAACGCCGGAAGAGCGTCTGATGGGCACGACCGAAATCCTGCGGCAACTCGCCAATCTCGCCGAGAACAAGAAGGCGGCGTAGCGCGGGGCAATCACGATGCGGCGCGTTGCGCGCCGTCTTCGAGCCGCGAGCTTAGCGATTTCACGGAATCGTTCGGCAGCAGCGTTGCGACCGTAACCGTCGGTTCCGCGCGTGCCTCGCGCTTGCCATGGCTGGTATGGCGCATCACGCTCGACAGCCGCCGTGCGATGACGTGAGCCGTCTTCAGGTCGCACTCGGCAAAGGCGACAACGACCGAGCCATCCTCAAGTGCTGCGCCGAAATCCATTTGCCGCATCAGGCGGCTGATGATCCGCGCGCCATCGAATTGCGCGCGGGGATGTTGCGGATCGAAGGCAAAGCGCGCAACCGACAATCCTCCACCGCGCTGCTGCGTCTGATAGATGGCGCTGGCAAAATCGCGATCGAAGGCTTCGGGCGTTAGCAGGCCGGTTCGGGCGTCGATCAGGCCTTCGGCGTCGATCGCCTTCAGGGTCCGGCTCAGATGCGCTTCGAAGGCGTGCTGGCGGACCAGCGGCAACGCGGTTGCCGTCACGTGCGCGGGGTCGCCCGAGATCATTTCGAGGTTCGGCAGATCGTATGCAGGCAGCAGATCGGAGCCGGTCACCACGACGGGAAGATGGCGGAACCGGGCATCTTCAGCCAACACAGTCAGAAAGGCGTCGACCACGCGCGAGCCAAAACCCTCTGCGACCACGATGCCATCGATATCGCGCGTGTTGAGGTGCTTCGCCGCGGCTTCGATCGAAAGCGCGCCGACGACGCCGGTGCATTCCCCGAGCGCGACCGACAGGGCTGGGTAGGCGCTGCCGCGACCGATCAGCAGGACGGTGGCGTCACGCGCGGCATTGATTTGCGAGAGCATCATCGGCACCGACGGCACCAGCCGGCGCATGACGGTGGCATGCAGCGTCCTGACCCGAAGGGCGGCGCGCAAGCGGGCCACAAGCCGGTCGGAGCGGGCCGGGCTCTGAAATAGCGGGATCGCATTGTCGGGGAGCGGGATCTGTGGATCGATCGCAATCAACGGCAGATATGGTTGGCGCTTGGCAATCGTTGCTGCCAGTGCCGCAAGTCCGGCCTCATCGACGTCTGACGTCGCAACCAGCACGGCGGCGGGCTGCATCTGCTCGACGGCGCGGGAGGCGTCCATCGATGCGGTTTCGACGATTGGAAACAGCTTGGCGACGTCGAGCGGGGATGCGAAGGACGGCTTCCTTGCGTTTGATACGATGAGGATCGGACCTTGCTGGGACATCAGATTACTCGGATCGTCGCTTGTGGAGCCCGCGATCCTAGTTTGCCCGACTTAATGCAGCGTCAACGTCCGGAGTGCTCAGGGGGTGTTGCTCCGGTCGCGAAAGGCTTCCACCATCAACGGGTTAAGGCCGAGTTCGGTCAGCGCGTCGCGGGCGCGCGCGTTGTCTGCGGCGCGGCCTGCGAGCCGATGACCGCTGAGCCGGTCGGGCAACGCCGTCAGCAGTGCCCCCTGGCCGAGCCGCCGCGCCCACTCCTGCAGGTCCTGCCCCAGAAAGCGGTAGCCGCCGACGGCCATGATCCCAGAGGGAGGAGCGGTGATATTGATCGCACGTGTCGTGCGATCGAGCCGTGCGGCATAATCCGTGTCGACGTAGTCGCGCGGCTGTGCTGCGATCAGCGAGTCGCTCGGCGGCGGAGGCGGCGCGTAGGCGGCGACCGGCACCATCGGCCCGCGCAGTCCCAGGGTGCCGCGCGGCGTCAGCAGGATTTCGCCCGATATCGAAGATCCCGGCATCTCGCGCGGCGCGCCATGAGGGCCTTGCTTGATCAGGGCCGGGGAGCCGTCTTCGGCGATCCGGCGTGCGCCGAACAGGCCGGCTTCGCCGAACAGGTACACATCGGTGAGTGTCGCCGGCTGCGCCGACCAGCACGCGCTGGCAGTGACCTGTTCGGGCGTGCGCCACAGGCCGATGACGTTCCGCAAGCTCGGCAGCCGGCCTGCAAGGTCGAGTTCGTCCAGCCTTAGCGCCAATTGCGCTGGCGCAATCAGCGTGTCGCACTTCAACTCGTTGATCTGCTGATCCAGCACCTCGTCGTCGAACGGGTGGTGCAGCACCAGCGTGCCGCCGGACAATAGCCAGACCGAAAGCGAGGAGACGAGGCCGGCAAACGACATCGGCGAGAAGGCCGACAGGACGGTCGCGCCCTGTGGCACGTCGCTTTCGAGCGATATCGCAAGGCCGCCCGCGATCAGGCCGAGATGGGCGCGCGGAACGGGACGGAAACCGTCCGCCGTCATGTCGAACGAGATCAACGCCGCCTTGCGGCCGTCCTCGATGACGGCGCGCGCGATCAGGGATTCCCGGAAGATGGCGTTGTCGAGCGAGGCCATCCCCTCGGGCAGGTCGCTGCCGAAGCCGCAGACATGGCGGATCGAGAACGCTTCGGCTGCGGCATTCATCGCGAGATCCGAATAGACGACGCCATCGACCTTGCTCGACGTCACGATCGCCCGCGCCGCGGTGCGGTTCAGCGCCATGGTCAGTTCCGACTGCCGCCAGAGCAGCGGCAGTACCGCGACCACGAGGCCGGCACGGAAGGCGGCGAGGATCGTGAGCGCGAATTCGATCGTGTTAGGCAGTTGAACCGCGATCACGGAATTCGACGGCAACCCGGATTCGACGAAGTGCGCGGCCAGCGACGAAATCATGCGGTCGGCCTGCGCGTAGGTGAGGCGCTTCGGCGGCTGTCCTGTCACGCGCTGCTTGTTGGGAGGATCCACTAGCGCCAGTGCGTCCGGCTGCCGTGCCAGGATGCGTTTGAACAACGTATCGAGCGTTGGCGAAGCGGTGGGCTGGGTCACGGCGCTATTTCAGTTCTGTCACGAGGGTCGGATCAGTTGATCAATCACTCTACCAAATTACGCTATCTACCTACTTTGATTGTACTTCCGGTCTATGCCACAACGTCTCCGGCAGATAGCCTGTCAACGCCGTCGCTGCAGGTCGTTCTATCCGATTCCATCGCGCAATCCATTGCTCCTGCACGTTAAACACCGGGATAGCATAGAAACCCGACATCAGCACGCGATCCAGGGCCCGTACTGTGGAAACAAACGGTGGATGTTCGCGCGCTTCCAGCAGCGCTGCGATCAGGGCGTCGATGGCCGGCTCTTTCGCTCCCATGTAATTTCGTGTGCCGGGGATGTCGGCGGCCTGGCTGCCCCAATAAAAGGATTGCTCATTGCCGGGAGACAGCGACTGGTCCCAGCGATTTTGCAGCATGTCGAACTCATATCCGAGCCGGCGCTGGTCGAACTGAACGGGATCGACCGCGCGCACGCCGGCTTCGATCCCCGCGCGCTTGAGGTCGCGCTGATAGGCGAGCGCGATCCGCTCCTGGTCGCGCGTGGTCACCAGGATTTCGAAGGTGAGCGGCGTCTTCGTGGAGCGTTGCCGCAGTACGGTCCCGTCGAGGTCGTAGCCCGCCGCTGACAGCAAGGCGAGCGCGCTGCGCAGCGCGGCGCGATCGCGGCCAGATCCATCGGTAACAGGTAGCCGGTAGGTACCGTTGAGAATATCCGGCTGAACCTGTTCGCTGAATGGTTTCAGAAGCTCGCGCTCGCGTTCGTCAGCAGGACGGGTGTAGGCCGACAACTCGGAGCCGGCAAAGAAGCCCGCCGAGCGCGCATAGAGCCCGAAAAAGTAATTGCGGTTGATCCACTCGAAATCGAACAGCAGCGTCAGCGCCTGCCGAACGCGGATGTCGGCAAACACCGGACGCCGCGTGTTGAACACGAGGAATTCGGAGGGCTGCGGCATTCCGGTCCTGATGGTCTCGCGGATCAATTCGCCGCTGCGTGCGGCTGGAAAATCGTAACCGTCGTGCCAGCGCAGCGGCTCCTGTTCGACACGGAAATCATAGAGCCCGCGCTTGAATGCCTCGAACTGCCCGTTGGACTCGCGATAGAAGTCGAGCCTGACTTCATCGAAGTTCCACAACCCCCGGTTCACCGGCAGGTCGCGGCCCCAATAGTCAGGGTTGCGTGTCAGGGTGACGCTTGCCCCGGGTTTGACCGCCGTGACGCGATAGGGGCCGGAACCGAGCGGTCCGGTCATCGTGGTTTCCTCGAAGGTCGCGGGATCGACGCCGTGGCGCGGCAACACCGGCATCAGGCCGAGGATCAGCGGCAGTTCCCGGTCGTTGGCGCCGCCGAAATCGAACCGTACGGTAAGCGGGTCGATGGCTTCGGCCTTGGCGACCTTGGAATAATACTGGCGGTGATTGGGGCGGCCCTGGTCGCGCAGCAGCGCCCACGAAAACAGCACGTCATCCGCGGTGACCTCCTTGCCGTCCGCGAAGCGGGCGCGGGGATTGAGACGGAAGGTGACATAGGTTCGCGCGTCGTCGGTCTCGACGCTGCTGGCGAGCAGGCCGTACAGCGTGAAGGCCTCGTCATTGCCGCGCGCCATCAGGCTCTCGACCACATAGCCTCTGATCTGCTGAACGGCGAGGCCACGGACGATCAGCGGATTGAGGCTGTCAAAGGTTCCGAGCAGCCCCCAGGCCAGCCGTCCTCCCTTCGGCGCATCCGGGTTGGCGTAGGGCATGTGGGTGAAGTCGGCGGTCAAAGCAGGCGCGCCGTGCATCGCGATGGCATAACTTTCGGCGGCCTGCGCGGGACGGTCGACCGCTGCGGCCCACGCAGCCAGCACAAGTGCAGCACCGGCCCGTGCCCCCTGCAAGAGGCGCCGGCGGATACGCCCGGAGACAGGCATTGGCGGCGGCTGATTTGATTCGAAAATACTCACCGCCAAGCTTTATCACAGCCGCCGACAATCGCTCGTAGCGGACGTCAAAGATGCCTGTCGGCATTGATCTTTTCGTCGGTGGCTGTATTGAAGGCGGGCGATTGAATCCGGGTCGGAACGGCTGTCACGTATCCGCCTCAATTGCCAAGGACACAGCCGCGCAAACGGCTAGGTTTCGGTGCCTGTAGCGGTTTCGGGTGCTCCCGTTCAGAAAGGGTTTTCCGCAATGAATTTCCGTATCTTGGCCGCTTCGGTCCGGCCGCGTGGGCGGGGTTTCACCGTGCTGGCGGCGTCGGCGCTGTCGGCAGGTTTGATCGCTTCAGGCGCCATGGCCCAGCAGCCCGCGCCTGGGGCTCCCAAAACTGCGCAGGCGCCCGCGCCCGGGGCACCGAAGGCTGCGCCCAAGGCCGCCCCGAAGGCCCCCGCCGGCGCACCGGCCGCGCCGGCAGCTGGCGCCGCTCCCGCCGCCCAGCCTCCGGAGCAGCAGGTTCAGTTGATCTACGCCCCCTGGACCAAGTTCTGTCTGAAGGGGCAGGAAGCCAACGCCAAGCAGGTTTGCTTCACCGGCAAGGACGGCCGCATCGAGTCGGGCCAGCCGGTCATCGCTGCCGTGATCATCGAGCCGGAAGGCGAGCCGAAGAAGATCCTGCGTGTGACGCTGCCCCTCGGCATGCAACTCGTTCACGGAACCCGGGTCATCGTCGACAGCAATGCGCCGCAGCAGAGCCCCTATGTCATTTGCTTCCAGAATGGCTGCATGTCTGACTATGAAGCCACGCCCGAGCTGATCGCCAACTTGAAGAAGGGCCAGAACCTCGTTGTTCAGGCGATCAATTCCAACGGTGCGCCGCTGACGCTGCCGCTGCCGCTGGCCGGCGAATTCGCCAAGGCCTATGACGGCCCGCCGACCGATCCGAAGGTATTCGAGGAAAACCAGAAGAAGCTGCAGGAAGAACTGCAGAAGCGGGCGGAAGAGCAGCGCAAGAAGCTCGAGGCCGCCGGCGTGCCCGGTGCCGCCAATCCGGCTGCGAAGTAAGCCTCGCGCCGTCAGACAAAACAAAAGGCGCCCGGAAGGGCGCCTTTTTTTTGCTGCCGGAAGAATGCTGGAGCCCGAGGCAGGCTTTCGCTCGAAAACGCTCTAATTCAGCGACGGATTGCGCGGGCGATAGCCGCCGGACTTGTCCTTCACGAAAATCTCCGCCACCTGCGAATGCCGGATCGGTTCGCCGGAATCGTCGGGGAGGAGGTTCTGCTCGGAGACGTAGGCGACGTATTCGGAGTCGGAGTTCTCCGCAAGCAGATGATAAAACGGCTGATCCTTGTGCGGTCGAACCTCCTCGGGGATCGACAACCACCATTCCTCGGTATTGTTGAATACCGGATCGATGTCGAAAATCACGCCACGGAATGAGAACACCCGGTGGCGGACGATCTGCCCGATCTGGAATTTAGCGGTACGCGCTTTGATCATGTCCGTCGAATAGACCATGATTGTGGCCGATGCTAGGGGCATTAGGTCGAATTAACCTTTGGAAGTATTGACCGATTCTTGTGCCATGGGCCCGAAATCATTGATGAAAAGACCTTTCCTCGATGGCTGATATCCTCAATCTCGCGCTCCCCTATTTTGGCCTGATCTTCATTGGCTTCGCCTGTGGCAAGACCCGGGGATTGCCGGAATCGGGTCTGGCCTGGATGAATTTCTTCCTGCTGTATGTTTCGCTGCCGGCGTTGCTGTTCCGCATCATGTCGGAGACGCCGTTCTCCGAACTGAACAATCCGCCGTTCCTGATCGCAACCACGCTGGCAACCGTCAGCGCCTTCGTCCTCGCGATGGTGGCGGGCCGCATCCTCGGCGAACTGTCGCTGCGCAAGGCCACCATGGCGGGCCTTGCCGGCGCTTACGGCAATATCGGCTACATGGGGCCCGGGCTGGCGCTGGCGGTGCTTGGCACCAAGGCGGCGGCGCCGACAGCGCTGATCTTCTGCTGCGACAGCATTTTCCTGTTCACGATCGTGCCGCTGCTGATGGCGCTGACCGATCGCGAGCATCGGTCCTTCCTGCACGCGGTCGGCATTGCCGCACGGCAGATCGTGCTGAACCCGCTGATCATGTCGGCTGTTCTGGGCGCCCTGGTTGCAGCCCTCCACATTCCGTTGCCGACGGCGCTCGACCGGACGCTGCTGTTTCTGCAGAACGCCGCGGCGCCGACGGCATTGTTCGTGCTGGGCGTCACCGTGGCGTTGCGTCCGTTCGATCGGGTGCCGTGGGAAGTGCCCGGCGTGATCGCGATCAAGCTGTTGATCCACCCGCTTATCGTGTTCGGATTGATGCTGCTGTTCGGGCCGTTCGCACAGCCCTGGGCGGCAACTGCCGTCTTGATGGCAGCGCTACCTCCGGCGCTGAACGTGTTCGTGATCGCCCGCCAGAACAACACCTGGATCGAGCCGGCGTCAGTGGCCGTCCTGATCGGCACCTTCGCATCCGTGGTCACGCTGACCACCGTCATGTGGTTCATCCAGAGCGGGCGGCTGGCGTTTCCGTGAAGTGCCGGCCCGTTCTACCTGTAAAAGAACCAATTGCCGATGTGTTCCACAAGTAGTACAGTTGTGGTCATACTCTGACGTATTCTTTGATTGCTGCGCGCTTGCCGGGCTTTTTGGCCCGAGCACTTTAATCTCTGACAAAATATCTCCGAACAGAACCGGGAGGGGTTTATGGCCAAGCGATTGTCGCGCCGTGCGATCCGTGAGCCGTCTGGAACTGCGCCGCGCCTTGGCGCGGTGGTGCGTTTCACACCGCAGGCGACCCGAACTGGAATCAAGCAACTGGAAGGAAGCGGATTTCGCGTTGCGTCTTCGAAGGATTTCCGTTCGGCCGCCGCGGTGCCCAATGACTTCGATGGCGCCGATGTGCAGTATTTTGAGCGTTTCGGTATTGCGATCGTCAGGCGGGACGGCGAACGGTTGAGGCCCATGGTCGAAAAGGCCATGCAGCAGAAGACAGTCAGCAGTGTCCGGCCGGAGCGGACATATCGTGCTCTCGGTGCGGCGACGACGAGCCGACCTGACATCGCGCCGCCCGCGTCATTCGCCGGAATAGCGAACCTCGATCCAGACTATCTGCGGGGCTATCGCGACGGCATCAGCGAACTGGTCGATCGTCTGCTCGGCGGCGAGCAGGCAGAGAGCGTGAGAAAGGTAGCCCGGATCGACGAGACGACTTCCACCTGGGGACTGCAAGCGACCAAGGTCATTGGCAGCAGCCTGACAGGGGCCGGCATCAAGGTTGCAGTACTCGACACCGGTTTCGACCATACCCACCAGGATTTCGTCGGTCGGATCATCACCAAGAAGCTGTTCGCCAGCAACAGCACCGAGGACGATGTGCATGGCCACGGCACGCATTGTATCGGCACCGCCTGCGGCCCGTTGCGTCCAACGACCGGCCCACGCTACGGCATCGCTTATGAGTCGGAAATCTACGCCGGAAAAGTGCTGGGCGACGATGGCTTCGGCACCGATCGCTCGATCATCGCCGGCATGGATTGGGCGCTCGATGAGCGCTGCCATGTCATTTCGATGTCGTTAGGCGCCGCGACCCAGCTGGGAGACCAGCCCAACGACGACTACGAGCAGATCGGGAAGGTCTGTCTTGATGCGGGAACACTGGTGGTCGCTGCTGCGGGTAACGAGAGCACACGTCCACAGCGGATCAAGCCCATCGGTTCGCCGGCAAACGCGTCCACGTTCATGGCGGTCGGGGCCGTGGATAGCGCCCTGCAGACCGCCTCGTTCTCCTGCGGCGGTCTGAACCCCAACCAGGAAGTAGACATTGCCGCCCCTGGCGTTGCCATCCTTTCCTGCTTACCTGGAAATAACTATGATCGCTGGGATGGAACCAGCATGGCGACACCGCACGTCAGTGGCGTTGCAGCCTTGCTGGCTCAGTCCAATGATACGTTCCGAGGCTGGGCCTTGTGGGCGCGCGTTCTGCAATTGGCGAGCCGGCTGCAACTTCCGGCCCGCGATGTTGGCAAAGGACTGCTCCAGGCGCCACCTTCGTGAGAGGCAACGGGTGATGAATGGCGGAAAAGGTCGATGTCACGATCCGAATAGAGGAATCGGACAAGGATCGCATGGACGAGATTGTTGAAGCTCTCAAAGGGGGCGGACTCGACCGTGTCGAGAGCCACAAGCGCTTCATGATCGTGAACGGCAGTGTGAATGCCGACGCCCTTGATGCCCTCCGCCGCGTCAAGGGTGTGGCGTCTGTTCGCAAGGACAGTACCTACAAGACCCAAACACGTTAAAGCCTGGTGCTGGTCAGCGGGCCGGATCCGCTCGATCGCTCTGGCTATCACGCCTCCAGGTCGGCGCCAGTCCCTCGCGCATCGCGAGCCGCCGCAGCGGGCCGAACGAGCCGAGCAAATGCATCCCGGCCGCGCGCAGCGACTGCATCGGCAGGAAATCGCTGAGCAGCGAACGATTGGCGACATCGATCGCAATCAGACGGCTCGCGACGTCGGAGCTGCGGGCGGATTGATAGCGCGCCAGCACCGCCGGCGAGCCGGGATCTTCGCCGAGTGAGATCGCATTGCCCGCGATTTCGGCGATGTCGGCGGCGTCGCGCAATCCCATATTGAGACCCTGCGCGCCGATCGGCGGCACGACATGTGCGGATTCCCCGACCAGCGCGACACGGTGGCTGGCGAATTGTGCAGGGCGCTCGATCGTCAGGGGAAACAGGTTGCGACCGGCCTCGACGCGCACACGGCCGAGAATGGAGTGCGATTGCCTCTCAGCGGCCTCCGACAATTCGTCGTCGCCGAGCGACATCAGCCGCTCGGCCTCTTTGGCCGTCGAAACCCACACCACGCTGCAGCGATTGCCGGGCAGGGGAACGAACACGCAGGGTCCGTGCGGCGTATGAAACTCGGTGGAGATGCTGTTGTGCGGCCGCGAATGGGTGATGTTGAACGTCAGCGCCGACTGGTGCAGGTCGCGGCGGCTGACGTCGATTCCGGCCGCCTCGCGGGACGGCGATTGCCGGCCATCGGCGCCGATCACCAACCGCGCGGCAAGGTGCTGGCCCTTTCCGGTAGTAATGGCCACGCGCGCATCCTGCGGATCGATCGTCGCCGCCTCATCGTCAAATCGGGTCAGGTTCGACAACTCCGCGCCACGCGCTTCGAGCGCGACCATCAGCGAGCGGTTGTCGATGTTGTAGCCAAATTGCTCAAGCCCGATTTCATCCGAGGAGAACCGTACTTCGGGCGCGCGGATCAGCCGGCCGGTGTCGTCGACGAGGCGCATCGTCCGCAGTTCGGCGGCCTGTTCGCGGCAGCGCCGCCAGACGTCCAGCCGTTCGAGCAGGTCGACGGAAGCCCCCAGCAGGGCCGTGGTGCGGTTGTCGGCGTAGGGCACACGGCGGGCGAGCAGGGCGGTGCTTGCGCCGCTCGCGGCGAGTGCGATGGCCGCGGTCAATCCAGCCGGCCCCCCGCCCACCACGATGGTGTCATAAACTTGCGATGCATCGTTCATATCAGGACAATTGACGTTCGGAGCGGCGTTTTCAAGCCACCAACCCGGCGAAATGTTTCCCTCGGTTCGCGCGGCGGAACGCCGCAACAGCGGATATGCAAATCAGGTCGATTCCTGATAGCACTGCCGGAGCGATGAACCAGATGAGTCCGCCAGTTTCCGCCTCGCCGACGAACGGGGCCCGAACCGCAGCATTCGCCGTGCATATCCTGACGGCGATGGGTGCGGGTGTGGCGCTGCTGGCCATGCTGGAGGCCGTGCGCGAGCACTGGGCCAACATGTTCGGCTGGCTTGGCGTCGCCCTCGTCATCGACGCGATCGACGGCCCGCTGGCGCGGAGGCTCGACGTTGTGCGGCTGCAGCCGAACTGGTCGGGCGAGGTGCTCGATCTCGTCGTCGATTTCCTGACCTACGTCTTCGTTCCCGCCTATGCGATCACCGCAAGCGGGCTGCTGCTTCCCTTGGCCGCACCTCTGCTCGGCATCGGCATCATGGTGTCGGGCGCGCTCTATTTCGCCGACCGGCGCATGAAGGCGTCGGACAATCATTTCCGCGGCTTTCCCGCGCTATGGAACGTGGCAGCGTTTTATTTGTTCTTGCTGCACCTGCCGCCCGCGCTTTCCAGCCTCGGCATCGCCATCCTGATCGCGGCGACGTTCGCGTCGTTTCATGTGGTGCATCCGATCCGGGTGGTGCGGCTGCGCTGGCTGACGCTGTGGCTGATGGCCATCGGAGCCGTGCTTGCGATCTACACGCTCGTCCGCGACTTCGACGTGGGCGCCCCGATCGTCGTCGGGCTCTGCGCTATCGCTATCTACACGATAGGAAGTGACACCGTGATCCGCTGGATAAAGTCGTTCAAGGCATGATGGAATTATTGACCAGCCCGGAAGCCTGGGCAGCGCTGCTGACTTTGACGGCGCTCGAAATCGTGCTCGGCATCGACAACGTCATCTTCATCTCGGTGATCGTCTCGCGCCTCCCGGAGCGGCAGGCGAAGAAGGCACGGCAGATCGGGTTAGCGCTGGCGCTGGTATTCCGCATCATGCTGCTCAGCGTGCTGGTGTGGCTGATCGGCCTGACCCAGCCCGTGATCACGTTGAGGGATTTCGCCTTTTCATGGCGCGATATCATCCTGATCGGCGGCGGCATGTTCCTCATCGCAAAGGCTGTTCATGAAATTCACGGCGAGGTGGAAGCGCGCGAGGCGGAGAACGACGAACAGCCGAAGGCCAACGCGTTTTTCTGGGTGATCCTGCAGATCATCGTCGTCGATCTGGTGTTCTCGCTGGATTCGATCATCACCGCGATCGGCATGGCGCAGGATATCGAGATCATGGTCGCAGCCGTCGTGATCGCCTGTATCGTCATGTACGTGTCGTCGGGGCCGGTTTCCCGGTTCGTCGCGGAGCATCCGACCACCAAGATGCTGGCGCTGGCGTTCCTGGTGCTGATCGGGGTGGCGCTGGTGGCGGACGGATTCAAATTCCACATCCCGCGCGGCTACATCTACTTTGCCATGCTGTTCGCGGCGGCGGTTGAACTGTTCAATGTGCTCGCCCGGCGCAACCGCCGGAAGGCTGCGAGGTAGCCCGGTTTGGGTCGGGCGAGTTGACAAGGCTGCGGCGATAGCCTTGGTTTCGCCTGCAAGGTGGGTGCTTCAGGAAACCCCGAGGGAGAAACCGTCATGACCAAGGCTGTGCGCGTGCACAAGGTGGGGGGTCCGGAAGCCCTGGTGTATGAGAGCGTGGACGTGCCGGCGCCGGGTCCAGGCGAGGTTCGCATCCGCCAGCATGCCGTCGGCCTGAACTTCATCGATGTCTACTTCCGCACCGGCCTCTACAAGGCGCCGGAACTGCCGTTCATCGCCGGCAACGAAGCCGCGGGCGAGGTCCTGGCCGTCGGCCCGGGCGTGACCAATTTTCACCCCGGCGATCGCGTCGCCTATTATTTCAACCTCGGCGGCTATGCCGGCGAACGGGTGATCCCGGCGGACAAGCTGGTCAAGCTGCCCGATCACATCACCTACGAGCAGGGCGCCGTCCTGATGCTCAAGGGGCTTACCGTCTGGTACCTGCTGCACAAGACCTTCAAGGTCGAGCCCGGCCACCGCGTATTGATCCACGCCGCCGCCGGCGGCATCGGTCTCCTGGCCTGCCAATGGGCGAGGGCGCTCGGCGCCCGCGTGATCGGTACCGTCGGCTCGAAGGCAAAAGCCGACCTCGCGCTGGCCAATGGCTGCGACCACGTCATCCTCTATAACGAGGAGGACTTCGTGACGCGGGTGAAGCAGATCAGCCGCAACGAACTCTGCGACGTGGTTTACGACGGCGTCGGCAAGACCACATTCCCTGGCTCGCTGTCGTGTCTGCGGCCGCGCGGCCTGTTCGTGAGCTTTGGCAACGCCTCCGGCCCCGTGCCGCCATTCGCGCTCGCCGAACTCAACAATCACGGCTCGCTGTTCGCGACACGGCCGAAGCTCAACGACTATGTCTCCACCCGCAAGGAACTGCTCGAAGGCGCCGACACGCTGTTCGCCGCCGTGATCAACGGCAAGCTGCACGTGCCGATCAACCACGCCTATGCGCTGAAGGATGCCGCCAAGGCGCATACCGAGTTGGAGAGCAGGGCGACCACGGGGGCTGCTATTTTAAGGCCGTAGAGTTATCCCCCGTCATTCCGGGGCGATGCGAAGCATCGAACCCGGAATCTCGAGATTCCGGGTCTGGTGCTGGCGCACCATCCCGGAATGACGACGACAAACGACTACGCCACTCTCCTCGCCGCACCGGCCTTGACCAAAATCGCGTCGAGGCAATCGATCATCAGCGAAATCTCCTCCCGCGTCACGTTGAGCGCCGGCATGAAGCGCAGCGCGTCCGACTGCGGCGAGTTGATGAGGACGCCGTCAGCAAGAGCTTCGGCGACGATCGCTGCACCGATCGGCAGTTTCAGGTCCAGCGCCAGCAGCAGGCCCCGGCCACGCACTTCGCCGAGGCCGTGCCGCGCGGACAGCTTCTGCAGTTCGCTCTCCAGAAACAGGCCGGCGTCGGTGGCCGCTTTCAGGAATTGCGGCTGACTGACATGGTCGAGCACCGCAAGACCGGCCGCGCACATCAGGGGATTGCCGTTGAAGGTGCCGCCCTGGTCGCCGTGTTCGAAGCACGACGCATGGTCGGTCGCCAGCAGCGCCGCCAGCGGCACGCCGCCGCCGATGCCCTTGCCGAGCGTCATGATGTCGGGCTCGATCCCCGCATGCTCGTAATGAAACAGCTTGCCGGTGCGGCCCATGCCGGTCTGAATCTCGTCGACGATCAGCAGCAGGCCGTGCTCTTCGGTGAGCGCGCGCAACTCCACGAGGAACTGATCGGTCGCGGGCCAAACGCCGGCTTCGCCCTGAATCGGCTCCAGCATCACGGCGACCGTGTTGCCCGAGATCAGCGCCTTCACTGAATCGAGGTCGTTGAGCTTGGCCTTCTTGAAGCCGGACACTTTGGGCTCGAACAGCGGTTCGAACGCCTTCTTTCCCGAGGCCGACATGGTTGCGAGCGTGCGGCCGTGAAAGCCGCCTTCGAAGGTGATGATCTCGAACGCACCGTTCTTGTGTTTCGTGCCGTACTTGCGCGCGAGCTTGATGGCGCCTTCATTGGCTTCCGCGCCGGAATTGGCGAAGAACACCTGATCGAAGCAGCTCTTCTCGACCAGCGCTTGCGCCAGCTTCAGGCTGGGACCGTTGTAGAACGCGGGGCTCGGCGTCAGCAAAAGCTTCGCCTGCGCTGCAAGCGCTTCCGCGACAACCGGCGGCGAATGGCCGAGGCAGTTGACGGCCCAGCCCTGCATGAAATCGAGATAGCGCTTGCCGGAATCATCCCAGAGATAGGCGCCTTCGCCGCGAACGAACACGGCCTGCGGGCGGGCGGTGATCTTCATCAGCGCGGCGAACGGATGGGCGGCATGGGTCATGTCGATCTCCTCTGGGTTTTGGTGAAGGGGCAGGCCGAAACGCAAGAAGGCCGCACTTTTGAGGGTGCGGCCTTCTCGAAAACTTGGCTGAAACTAGCTGATCAGCGTTGTCGTCGGACATGGCGCGCCCCATCATCGTCGCGGGAGCGACGACGCAGGCAGGCGCGGCGGATGGTCCGGTTCAGTTTCATGGCGCAGGGCCATACAGCCTGATGGCAGGCCGTGTCAAGCGGCGCAGGTCGTCAGAACCCCGAGACGCTGCCGTGCAGGTCATACTGATCGGCGCGCTCGATCTTCGCGGTGACGATTTCGCCGACCTTGAGCGGCCGGCGGCTGGAGAGGTAGACCGAGCCGTCGATCTGCGGCGCGTCGGCCTTTGAACGACCCTTCGCAACCGTTGGCCCGACCTCGTCGATGATGATCTGCTGCCGGGTACCAACCTTGCGCTTGAGGCGGCGTGCCGAGATCTTCTGCTGCCGCGCCATCAGCGCATTCCAGCGTTCCTGCTTGATCTCGTCAGGCACGACATTGCCGATCGCGTTGGAAGGCGCGCCCGCTACCGGCTCGTATTTGAAGCAACCGAGACGATCGATCTCGGCTTCTTCCAGCCAGTCGAGCAGATAGGCAAAATCGGAATCGGTTTCGCCGGGGAAGCCGACGATGAAGGTCGAGCGCAGCGTCAGGTCGGGGCATTGCTCGCGCCACGCCTTGATCCGCGCCAGCGTCTTTTCCTGCGCGGCGGGGCGCTTCATCGCCTTCAGCACTTCCGGGCTCGCATGCTGAAACGGGATATCGAGATAGGGCAGGATCTTGCCCTCGGTCATCAGGCCGATGACCTCGTCGACATGCGGGTAGGGGTAGACATACTGCAATCGCACCCATGCGCCGAGGTCGCCGAGTTCTTTCGCAAGGTCGAAGAATTTCGCGCGGACCTGACGGTCCTTCCAAGGGCTGTCGGCATATTTGATATCGACGCCGTAGGCCGAAGTGTCCTGAGAAATGACCAGCAATTCCTTGACGCCGGCAGCAACGAGCTTTTCTGCCTCGCGCAGCACGTCATTGGCCGGGCGCGAGACCAAATCGCCGCGCAGCTTCGGAATGATGCAGAAGCTGCAGCGGTTGTTGCAGCCTTCGGAAATCTTCAAATACGCGTAGTGCCGCGGCGTCAGCTTGACGCCCTGCGGCGGCACCAGATCGAGGTGCGGATTGTGGACGGGCGGCAGCGCCCGGTGCACGGCCTCGAGCACGCTCTCATATTGCTGCGGACCCGTGATGGACAACACGCCGGGATAGGCCGTTTCGATCTGCTCGGGCTCAGCGCCCATGCAGCCGGTGACGATCACCTTGCCGTTTTCGGCCATCGCCTCGCCGATGGCGCCGAGCGATTCCTGCTTGGCGCTGTCGAGGAAGCCGCAGGTGTTGACGATGACGATGTCGGCGCCATCGTGCTTGCGCGCCAGCTCATAGCCTTCGGCGCGCAGCCGCGTGATGATGCGTTCGGAATCGACCAGCGCCTTGGGGCACCCGAGCGAAACAAAGCTGACTTTGGGCGCGGCGGCCTGTTGCATGTCTAAATCTGCCTGATTGATCGGCACGAACTAGTCCCAATTGCCCACAATTACAAGGCTTTGCGCGGCGGTCTTCCGTGCTATGGATGCCCCGCCGGGCCAAGAGTTGATCGATGAGCGCTGAATCGTCGCCGAAAATCGTCATTGTCGACGAAAGCCCGATCCGGGCCGCGATCCTGGAGGAGGGATTGCGGGAGGCCGGTTTTACCGGCGTCGTGCATATCAGCGAGATGCAGAGCCTGCTGGCGCGGATCTACGCGCTGGATCCCGATGTGATCCTGATCGATCTGGAAAACCCCAGCCGTGACGTGCTGGAACAGATGTTCCAGGTCAGCCGCGCGGTGCGGCGACCGATCGCCATGTTCGTCGACCAGAGCGATGCGGCCTCGATCCAGGCCTCCGTCGAGGCCGGCGTTTCCGCCTATATCGTCGACGGGCTGAAGAAAGAGCGGATCAAGCCGATCCTCGACCTCTGTATCTCCCGCTTCAACGCCTTTTCGAAATTGCAGGATGAGCTCGATCGCACCAAATCCGCGCTGGAGGAACGCAAGGTGATCGACCGCGCCAAGGGGATCCTGATGAAGGTGAAGGGCCTCACCGAAGAAGAGGCCTATGTCCTGATGCGCTCCACGGCGATGCGCGAAAAGAAGAAGATCGGCGAGATCGCGCAGTCGATCCTGACCGCCTCGGAGCTGCTGAAATGAGTACACCGCTGCATATCGGCTTCATTCCGCTGGTCGACGCCGCCGCACTCATCATCGCCGTCGACAAGGGGTTTGCGAAGGCCGAAGGGCTCGACGTCACGCTGGTGCGGGAAGTGTCGTGGTCGAACGTTCGCGACAAGCTCAACATCGGCATGTTCGACGCCGCGCATCTGCTGGCGCCGGTGGCGATTGCCTCAAGCCTCGGGCTCGGACACGTCAAGGTGCCGATCGTGGCGCCGTTCAATCTCGGCCTGAACGGCAACGCGATCACGGTATCGCCGGCGCTTCATGCCGAGATCATGGCCGAGCTCGAGGGCAATGCTATCGATCCCATGGCGACGGCACAGGCCCTGGCGCGCGTCGTTGCCATCAGGCGCAAGAGCGGTGCCGAACCCCTGACCTTCGGGATGACGTTTCCGTTCTCCACCCACAATTACCAGCTTCGGTTCTGGATGGCGGCCGGCGGGGTCGATCCCGATGAGGACGTGCGCCTGGTGGTGCTGCCGCCGCCCTACATGGTGGACAGCCTCGCCAACGGCCATGTCGATGCGTTCTGCGTCGGCGCGCCCTGGAACTCAGTCGCGGTCGATCTCGGCGTCGGCCACATCCTGCATTTCGTCTCGGATATCCTGGTGCGGGCGGCAGAGAAGGTTCTGGCGGTCCGGCAAAGCTGGTCGGAAAAGAACCCCGAGGTGCTGGCGGCCCTGATCCGCGCGGCGTCCCACGCCGCCGAATTCATCGAGGATCCAGGCAACCGCGCAGAGACCGCGCATGTGCTGGCGCGGCCGGACCGGATCGGCGTCGGCGCCGAGGTGATCCAGCGCACCCTCGATGGCCGGCTGAAGGTTTCGCCAGACGGCCAGCGGCGCGAGAGCGGCCGCTATCTCCTGGTCGGGCGCGAGGGCGCGGCCCGGCCTGATCCGGCGCAGGCCGCCTGGCTCTACGCGCAGATGGTGCGGTGGGGACAGACAGCAATGCGGCCGGAGGCGCTGCGGACCGCCATGGGGGTATTCCGGCCGGACCTCTACGACGCTGCCATGGGGCGGCGGGACGCGCCGTCAGGCGCATCCACTGCCATCGGAGCCTTTGCCGGACCCGCCTTTGACCCGGGCGACATCGCCGGCCACCTTGCGGCCTTCAAGATCGGTCATTGGAAGCCCTGAAGAAATCTTGGGCACGGTGATCTGTCGCTCATTTTTTGAGCGGAATGCCCGCTGAGCAACTGTGAAGCCAGCTTCATAGTTTGGAACTCATCTTCGGAACCACTTGAAACATAACGATAATCTTTCAGAATCGGTCTGGCACGCAACTTGTATGTTGCAGTGCAGCCAGCCGCCGTAGCCGTCTGCTGGTCTACGTCCAAGATGGATTTCCGCAGCAACGAAGCTGGTCGGGACCGCTCAATCCAGGCTCGGCTCACGAGGTCACGCCGGGGTGCCAGGCGGTCACATTAAACCTCGTTGACGCCACCACGCGTGGCCGCAGGAGCTTCGTCGCGCCCATGAAGATCGAGACGCTTACAGTCGATTTTACCGACGAGCAGAAACGCTACCTCGAAGGCTTTACCACCGGGCTGCAGATCAGCCGGGTAGGACGCGGGCTCGGCGGTAGTGCGAAGGGGAATACTGAACCAACCGGACCGGATGCCGCGCATATCAAGGCGCAGGACAAGGTTACGGCATCCGGCAAAAAGCTCGTCGACCAGGAAAAATTCAAGCGCGAGGAGCATCCGTTCGATGCCTATCCACGGCTGAAGCAGCAGGCGCTCGACGACGCCCCGCCTAACCCTGCGGATAATTTCCGTTGGCGCTATTACGGGCTATTTTACGTTGCGCCAGCGCAGGACTCCTACATGTGCCGGCTGCGGATCCCGAACGGGATCATGAAGCACTGGCAGTTTGCCGGACTTGCAGATCTCATCGAAAAACTGTGCGGGCCGTTCTGCCATGTCACCACGCGCGCCAATCTGCAGGTGCGCGAGATTCCGCCGAAGCACGCGGTGGCGCTGATCGAAGGCATCCAGGATCTCGGCCTGTGCTCGCGCGGCACCGGCGCGGACAACATCCGCAACGTCACGGGCACGCCGACGGCCGGGATCGACCCGAAGGAACTGCTGGACACCCGCGACTATGCCCGCGAGTGGCACTACCACATCCTCAACGATCGTTCGCTGTACGGGCTGCCGCGCAAGTTCAACGTCGCCTTCGACGGCGCCGGCAAGATCGCGGTGCTGGAAGACACTAACGACATCGCGTTCTCGGCAGTGGAGGTGAAGGACGGCTTTGGTGCCGAGCCCGGCGTCTGGTTTCGTCTCGGGCTCGGTGGCATCACCGGGCACAGGGATTTTGCCCGGTATGGCGACATCATCGTCAAGCCGGTGGATGCGACGAAGGTTTCGGACGCCATCGTCCGTGTCTTCATCGATCTCGGCGACCGCACCAACCGCAACAAGGCGCGGCTGAAATACGTGCTCGACGGCATGGGGCACGACAGGTTTCTCGCTCTCGTCGAGGAGCGGCTCGGAAAGCCTTTCACCCGCGTGCCGCTGGAGGCAATGTTGCCGCGGCCGGCGTTCGACCGCATGGCGCATATCGGCGTGCACAAGCAGAAGCAGGAGGGATTGAACTGGATCGGCGTCTCGCTGCCGCTCGGAAAAGTCACCTGCGATCAGATGCGTGCCCTCGCCAGGATCGCGCAGGATCTTGGCGACGGCGATATCCGGTTGACCGTCTGGCAGAACCTGCTGATCCCGGGGGTGACCGACAAGAACGTGAACCTTGCGATCGCCGCGATCCAGAAGATTGGCCTCGCTGTCGAAGCCTCGCAAATCCGCGCCGGGCTGATCGCCTGCACCGGCAACGCCGGATGCCGGTTTGCCGCGTCCAACACCAAGCGCCATGCCGCCGAGATCGGCGACTGGTGCGAACCGCGCGTCGATATGGATACGCCGCTCAATATCCACGTTACTGGTTGCCATCATTCCTGCGCGCAGCATTACATCAGCGACATCGGCCTGATCGCGGCGAAGGTGGATGTCGGCGAGGATGTCGATCCGGTCGAGGGCTATCATCTGTTCACCGGCGGCGGCTTCGGTCCGGACGCCGATGTCGGGCAGGAGGTCTATCACGACCTCAAGGCGGAGGACGCGCCGAAGACGGTCGAGCGGCTGCTGAAGGCCTATCTCGCGCACCGTGCGTCGCCCGAAGAAACTTTCCTGACGTTTGCGCGCCGCCACGACGGCGAGACGCTGCGCAAACTCGCTGATGCTCAGGTGTCCTCATGAACCAGATCACGCCGCCGCCGAAGATCGAGATCATTCCCTCGAGCGCGCCATTCTCCGAGGCGCAGCGCTCATGGCTCAACGGCTTCTTTGCAGGTCTGCTGTCGGATGCACCGACGCCGCTGTCGGCGGAGCAGGGCGCGGCCGTCATGCAAGGCGCCGGAGGCGACGGCGATGATGGCGAGGCGCCGTGGCATGACCAGACCATGCCGATGGCCGAGCGCATGAAGCTTGCCGAAGGCCGCCCGCTGCGGCGGCGCATGATGGCGGCGATGGCGCAGCAGGATTGCGGCCAGTGCGGCTACGACTGCGACAACTATTCGGAAGCGATCGCGACCAAGAGCGAAGCCCGTCTCAACCTCTGCGTCCCCGGCGGCAAGGAAACCGCGCGGATGCTGAAATCGCTCTACGAGGAGATCGACAAGGTGCCGGCTCCTGCATCGGCCCCCGCGGCCGCGCCGTCTGCGCCTGCCGTGGTCGCGGAGCCTGGACGATCGCGCGACAATCCGATCGCCGCAACCTTCCTGTCGCGCCGGCTCCTGAACAAGGAGGGTTCGGAGAAGGAGACCTGGCACATCGAGTTCGATCTCTCCGGTTGCGGGCTCGACTATGTCGTCGGCGATTCCTTCGGCATCTTCGCCCGAAACGACCTTGGCCTGGTGGACCAGATCATCGCACTGCTCGGCGCGTCGCACACCACTGACGTTAACGGCAAGACGCTGCGCGAGGTCCTGATCGAAGACGTGTCGCTGTCGCCAGCGCCGGATTCCTTGTTCGAACTGATCTCCTTCATTACCGGCGGCGCGCAGCGCGAGAAGGCGAGGGCGCTGGCGCAGGGCGAGGATCCCGATGGCGACGCGGCGACACTCGACGTGATGGCCGTATTGCAAAAGTTTTCCGGTGTGCGTCCGCACCCGGAGGCCTTTGTCGAAGCGCTCGAACCGCTGCAGCCGCGGCTCTACTCGATCTCGTCGTCGCACAACGCGACGCCCGGAAAAGTGTCGCTGACGGTGGATTGCGTGCGCTACGTGATCAACAAGCGCAAGCGACTCGGGCTGGCGTCCACCTTCCTCGCCGAGCGCATCAACCCTGGCGATCAGTTGAAGGTCTATGTGCAGAAGGCCCACGGCTTCGCGTTGCCGGCCGACCCCAAAACGCCGATCATCATGATCGGACCCGGCACCGGCGTGGCGCCGTTCCGCGCGTTCCTGCTCGATCGCCGCGCCACCGGCGCGCCCGGCAAGAACTGGCTGTTCTTCGGCCATCAGCGCAGCGACTGCGATTTCTTCTATGCCGACGAGCTCAATGCGCTGAAAACGTCAGGATTGCTGACGCGGCTATCGCTGGCGTGGTCGCGCGACGGCGACAAGAAGTTCTACGTGCAGGACCGCATGCGCGAGGTCGGCCGCGAGTTATGGACCTGGTTGGCCGAAGGCGCCAACATCTACATTTGCGGCGATGCCAAGCGGATGGCCAAGGACGTCGAGCGCGCCTTGGTCGATATCGTCGCCCAGTTCGGCGCCCGGACCACCGACGAAGCCGTCAGTTTTGTCGGCGAACTGAAGAAACAAGGTCGGTTCCAGCAGGACGTTTACTGATTCCGGTTCCCACTGGATCAAATCGGCCCGAATAAAATTCTCGGGTGCAGCCGGCGAGGGAGAATTTTCCACTCGAAATGGAGTCCGCCGGAGCGCAGGTATCGCTATTTCGGTGGATACCTTGCATCGGAACGCGAACGATATTCCATATGTAGCCCATGCTGCGGAGATCGGCCATGCGCGAACTATCGGCGGAAGCCCGCCTGCACCTTTACGCACGTTCGGTGTCCCGCCGCTCCGGCACCGGTTATACCGCTGCGCTCTACAGCGCGCTGGGGCTCATTGCCGCGATCGTATTCGGTACGCTGTCGGTTCACCCGTTCTGACTCGATACCTCCCATTTGCTACTTGCCGAGCGTGTTCTTGTAGATCTGGCCGTCCTTCATGATGACCTTGAAGTTGCTGGCGGGGTCGGCGATCAGGTTGATGTTGTCCAGCGGATTGCCGTCTACCAGCACCAGATCGGCGAGCGCGCCCTGTTCCACGACGCCGAGTTTCCCCGGGTAGGGATTGCGCTTGCCGGATAGTTGCAGCAGTTCGGCGTTGGTCGATGTCGCCATGGCCAGCGTTTCGGCGGGCGTGTACCACCGGGTCAGGGAAGCCAGAATGGCGCCCTGCTTTTGCGCCAGCGCGCGCGAGAACAGCACGTCGGTGCCCCATGCCGTCTTGATCTTGTACTTCTTCGCCAACTCGTAGGACCTGGCGATGCCGGGCCAGACCTCGTCCGCCTTGGCGCGCTGGACGGAACCCACCGGAAAGCCCAGCTTCAATTCGTCGGGCAGCGGCTGCATGCTGAGCCAGATGCCCTTCTCGGCGATCAGCTTTGCCGTTGCGTCGTCCATCAGGAAACCGTGTTCGATGCACTTCACGCCCGCCGCAATCGCGCCTCGGATTGCGGCCGACGTAAAGGCGTGCGCCGCGACGTAGGTGCCCCAGTTTTCGGCCGCTTCGACAGCGGCACGCAGTTCGGGCTCGGTGAAGGTGGTCACGTCAATCGGACTGAACGGTGACGACACGCCGCCGCCCGCAGTCAGCTTGACCTGCGAGGCGCCCTGCATGAGCTGTTCGCGTGCCCGTACGCGCACCTCGTCGGGGCTGTCAGCCACGATGGCGCCACCGATTACCTCCATGCGCGTCAGCATACCGCCGATCGTCCGCGGCAGATCGGTCAGTTGCCGGAAATCGCCGTGCCCGCTGGTGATCGTGATCATGGCGCCGGACGGATAGATCCGCGGGCCCTTGACGATGCCGTCATCGATAGCGCGCTTGAGGCCGAACACCGGCCCGCCGACGTCGCGGACAGTAGTGAAGCCGCGCATCAGCGTGTCGGTAGCTTCCTCGCCGGCCACGAGATTGTTGTAGCCGACATCGCCGAACGCCTGCTGCGGCGTCACGCGCGCGAGCATCGCGTGCCAGTGTGCGTCGATCAGGCCCGGCATCAGGGTGCGGCCGCCGCCGTCGACGATCGTCGTGGTAGCACTTCGATCAGTCTCGATAGGGGTCCGGGAAATCGTTTCGATCAGGTTGCCGCGAACCAGCACGTTGGTCGGCTCGGACAGCGATGTGCCCCGGCCGTCGAATATCCTGACATTGTTAAAAAGCGTGACCGCGCCGCCGGCTTGCTGGGCCTGGGCCGCAGTGGTTGAAAAAATCAGCGCGCAGACCGGTACCGCCGACAGCAAGTGTCGGAAAGACGTAGCGACCATCCAATCCTCCAACTCATTTATCTACGCACTAACTCACTTTGAACGGCGCAACCGCGATCCCGGCATCCTTCAATGCCTGACGCACCCCGCGCGCGATATCGACTGCGCCCGGCGTGTCGCCGTGAATGCAGACCGTGTCAGTGCGCATCTTGATCACCTTGCCGGTGACCGAGACCACGGCGCCGTCCTGCACCATCCGCACCACGCGGTCGGCAATCGCTTTCGCATCATGCAGCACCGCGCCCGGCTTCTTCCGCGACACCAGCGAGCCGGTGTCTTCATAGGCACGGTCGGCGAACACCTCGTGCACCATCGGCAGGTTGGCGGCTTCGCCGGCGTCTACCAGCTTTGAATTGGCGAGCACCACAAAGATCAGATTGGGATCCACCGCCTTGATGGCGTTGGCGATCGCCCGCGCCGTCATGTCGTCCTCGCAGGCGACGTTGGAAATGGCGCCATGGGCCTTGACGTGGGTGACCTTGTAGCCGGCCGCGGTCGCGATCGCCTGCAGCGCACCGATCTGGTAGGCGACCAGGTTTTCGATCTCGGAAGATGTCAGTCCCGGCACCGGGCGCCGGCCGAAGCCGTGCAGGTCGCGATAGCCGGGGTGAGCGCCGACGCTGACGCCGCGCGCTTTCGCAAGCTCGACGGTACGGCGCATGATGTCGGCGTCACCGGCGTGAAAGCCGCAGGCAACGTTCACCGAGGTCGCGAGCTCGATCATCGCAGCGTCATTGCCCATCTCCCATGCGCCAAACCCTTCGCCGAGATCGCAATTGAGATCGATGGTTGTCATGACGTTGCTCCGCTTCTTGTGGATTCTTGACCTTCAGTCCGGCCCCGATACGTCGGCCGCTACTGCGTGCCAGGTTCCGGCATCGACCGCGTTGACGGCGTGGCCGGCGACGTTGGCATCGTGCAGCGCGTCGACGTTGAGATCAACGCTTTGGATATCGCGCAGCCGGTCGGGCAGGGTGCGCAGCAATTGTGCGAATTTGCAGGCCTCCTCTTGCGCTTCTGCCATGCTGACGGCCTTGAAGCGAAAGGGGCGCCCGGCCTGGATTTGCGCGAACCGGCCGAAGTCGGCGGAGATCACGGTTGCAAGCTTGGGATAGCCGCCGCTGGTGCCGCGATCCGGCATCAGCACGATCGGCTGGCCATTGCCGGGGACCTGGATGCTGCCGTTGACGGTGCCGTCGGAAACGATGTTGTGGCCGTGGAGATGCTTGAGCACCGGGCCCTCGAGCCGGTAGCCCATGCGGTCGCTGGTCGGCGATACCTTCCATTCGCTGTCGAGGAACAGTTGTTTGGTTTCCTCGGCGAATTCGTCGTCCTGCGGACCCCATACCACCCGGATCGGGGCGTCGGTCGCCGCCGGCAGTTCGATACGCCGTTCCGCCACGCCGCCGGCGTCCCTGGTCTGCAATTCGTCGCCCGCCTGCAGCGGCCGCGGATAGGGGCTGCCGAGGCCCGCGCGGGCGTTGACGGCGAGGCTGCCGAACATGGGCTCGCCGGCGATGCCGCCTTCGATCGCGAGATAGCTGAACGCGCCGACGCGGGCAAAGCCGAGTGTCAGCGTCTCGCCGTCGGCAACCGTCGCCGAAGTATCTGACGCCACAGTGCGACCGGCGATATCGGCATTGCGCGTAGCGCCCGCCAGCGCGATGCGCACGGCGCCGTGGCGTGCGGTAAAGCTCGCGCCGAACGGACCGACCTCGACGGCCGCCGTGAACGGTTCGTTGCCGACCAGTGTATTCGCGGTCGCCAGCGCCAGCCGATCCATCGCGCCGCTGGGTACCAGGCCGTAGCGCTGCGAGCCCGGACGTCCGCCGTCCTGTACCGAACTGGCCGGGCCGATCGATGCAATGACGAGCTTGCTCATGCCGTGATCTGCTCGGCAATGAATTCGCCGGCCTCGGCGGCGCGATCCTGCTCGGCGAAGGTCCTGGCATCGACCGCTGTGAAGCTGACATTGTCGCCCGGTTCCAGCAGGAAGATCGGATCGCGATGCAACTGGTAGGTGCGGACTGCGGTGCGCCCCAGCAGGTGCCAGCCGCTCGGGCCGGCAAGACACTGAATGCCGGTCTGTACGCCGCCGATCGAGATCGTGCCGGCCGGCGTCAGCAGCCGCGGGTTCTGCCGCCGCGGCATGTGCAGGGACTTCTCCAGCCCGCTGAGATAGGACCAGCCGGGCGTGAAGCCGATCATCGCGACGCGATAGTCGCCGGTGGTGTGCCGCGCGACGATATCGTCAGGCGTGGTGTTGAGTGCCTTGGCAACGTCCTCGAGATCGATGCCGTGCTCGCCGCCATAGACCACCGGAACACGCCAGCGCCTGGATTTTGTTGTCGCGGGGACCGGCCGTTGCGCCAGAGCGAGGATCCGCTCGCTAAGCTTTTCGAAGCCAAGCTGCACGGGATCGTAATGCACCAGGAGCGAGCGATAGGTCGGCACGGTTTCGGTGACTCCCGTCACCGGCTCGGCCGACATGGCCCGGTCCAGCGCCAGCACCCGCCGGTTGGCGGCATCATCGATGTTGCGGCTGAATTCCACCGTGATGGCGCTGTCGCCACTCGGCAAAAGGCGGGGCGGGGATAATGGCGCGGCCATGACCTCGTAACTGTCTCGCAGCATGTGCTGGCCTGAACCTGTAGCTTGTTTTGCGGCCGAGTGGAATTCGCTTCACGCGAAATCGGCCAGCAAGTTCAATAAATTAATCTGCATTTGCTGATAAGGTGTTGTGATCGTGGTTCTTCTTGCAAGCCCTTGACGCGATGCCCGCGCCCCGCAAGATGCGCTACCTTATCGATCATCCCTCCGGAGCCTGCTGTCCAGATGTCCCTGACCCCCGAAGCCATCGCAACCCTTTCCCACGTGTCCACGGCCACGATCACCACCGTTCTGCTGAAAAAGGGCCTGCGAAACATCTGGATGCGCGGCACCAAGCCGTTGCGGCCGGGACAGCCGCGGCTGGTCGGACCGGCGTTTACGCTGCGCTTCGTGCCGGCACGCGAGGACCTCGCGACGCCTGAATCCTGGTCGTCGCCGATCTCGACCCGCACCGCGATCGAAGCGATGCCGAAAGGCTGCATCGCCGTGGTCGACGCCATGGGCGAGACCGACGCGGGCATTTTCGGCGACATTCTCTGCGCGCGCATGGTAAAGCGCGGGGTCGCGGCGCTGATCACCGATGGCGTCGTGCGCGATATCGAGGGTGTGCTCGGTACCAATCTGCCGGTCTGGTGCGACGGGTTCGCGGCGCCGCCCTCGGTGGCCGGGCTGACCTTCGTCGGCTGGGGTGAGCCGATCGGCTGCGGCGGGGTTGCGGTGTTCCCGAACGACATCGTTGTCGCCGACCAGGACGGCGCGGTGCTGATCCCGCAGGCGATGCTCGAGCACGTGCTGGCCGAAGGGCCGGAACAGGAGCGGATGGAGGCCTGGATCGTCAACGAGGTGAACAACGGCGCGGCACTGCCCGGGCTCTACCCGATGAATGCCGAGACCAAGGCGCGCTACGCGGCTACCAAGAAATAACATCAACAAGCAGAGGTAACCCCATGGACGTGCATCTCGCGGGCTCCCGACCGACACGCCGGGCGCCGGCTGAATATTTCACCGGCACCGTGTATCAGGATCCGATCATCGCGACGGATGCGCCCGCACGGCTGGTATCGACCCGTGTCTCTTTCGAGCCTGGCGCGCGCACCGCCTGGCACACCCATCCGCTTGGCCAGACGCTCTATGTCATTTCCGGGGTCGGGCGCGTGCAGGCCGTGGGTGGACCGATCCGCGAAATCCGCCCGGGCGACGTGGTCTGGATTCCTCCGGGCGAAAAGCACTGGCACGGCGCATCGCCAACCAACGGCATGACCCACATCGCCATGCAGGAAGCGCTCGACGGAAACTACGCGACCTGGATGGAGAAGGTCACCGACGCCGAGTACGCTGCGAAAGTCGGCTAGCTACATCCGCTGCGCGGTCCAGGTGCCTGAGCACAAGGCGGCGCGCCACGTACCCGAGCCAGACGTGCCGTTGAGCGTGCCGGAGCCGACGGCGCGCTTCATTCCGGTCGCCAACGTCACGCGGATGGCGCCGGCCTCGGCGACGCGGCCGGATGCAGTCACTGCACTGGTGTTCGAGGCGACCTGGCCGTTGTTTATTTCGAGAGAGACGGATGCGCCGCTGTTGCAGGCGGCGTTCGACGACGTGATCTGAACATTCCAGTCGCCGTCGAACGATGCGGCTGCGGATGGTGTCGCGGTTGCCAGCGTTGCGAGCAGCGCAGCGGCGATGGCGGACTTATGGAAGTAGTTCATGGCGTGGCCCCGTTGTTTGGACACGCCCACTGTCTCACGGGGAACTTGGGGTGACTGTGACTGCTGTCACCCGCGAGTTGAGATGGAGACCAACACAAAATCGCCCGGCGATCGTGCCGGGCGATTGTCTAATCCGCGAAATCCTGGCTGTCAGTTGACGCGAGTCCAGGTCTGGCCGCCGCAGAACACGCCGCCGAAGGCGCAGCCCTGAACGCGCAGGCTGTCGGTGCCCTTCAGCGCGATGGTGGAATCATAGGTGCTGCCGCTGGTCGGATCGAGAATCCGGCCACTCCACTTGTCCTTGCCGGGCTTCATGTTGATCAGGACCTGCTCGCCGTTCTGGTTCGACTTCTTGTCGACCGAGTAGCCGCACAGATTGGGGCCACACTGTTCGATCCGCACTTTTCCTTCCTTCTCCTCCGTCAACCACACACCGAGCGGCGAGTTCGCGGGCGCAGGCGTTGAAGTTGCAGGAGCCGCGGCCTGCTTCTGCGGCGCGGGCGCGGGCTGCGGCGCGGCAACCGGAGCAGGCGCCGGTTCGACGGCCGGAGCCGCGCTCTGGGGCGAGGGCGCAGGGGCACTTGCGGGGGCGGTAGCCGCCGTCGTGGTCGATGTTTCACTCCGAGAAGCCGGGGCCGGCGCGGCCGGAGCCGGGACCGCCGGCGCGGGGGCAGCGGGAGCTGCAGCCTGTTCAGCAGGGGCCGGTGCCGCCGCCGGAGCAGTAGGTTCGGGTGCAGCCTGCGGGGCTGTCTTCGCCTGTTGCGGTGTCTTCTTGCCGCGGCGGTCAGGATCGCCTTCCTCGCCACGCGAGCTCTTGGCCTTCTTGCCGGTATTGTCGAAGACGCCGGGGATCGAAACGGTGCCACGGTCAGGATCGATTGTGATGGTGCGGCCGCCATAGTCGAACGTGTACTGGGCGTGCGCGGCGCTGCTCATCAACAAGAGCACGGCGATACCGAGACACTTCTTCATTGCGACCTCCTGAGCGGAATCCCCAAACCCCGAAACTACGCAGGGGCAGCTTCACCAAACGTGATCCAGATCACTTTCAAACTATAAGTCGTGTACGAACGGCTTTGGGTTCAAATTGATTGGGCTAGTTTAATTTGCGGTGCAAGGGCGGTCAATTTCCGGCCAAACATGTGCATGGGGAATGCGAATCGATCGCGCGGGTCCAATCGCAATAAATGTTCGCTTGAAGAAGTCTGGAGACGCTACGCCTCGGCGTTGTCCTTGAGGACCGGATTGGCGTCGGCGCGTCGCCCGGTCATCTCGCTCTTCAACTGCTCGAAACGCTGGCGCGCTGCGCTCTCGCGATCGTCGACAAGTTTGATCGCGGCGTCCCGATCAAGCGGCCCCGTCACGAGCGGACTTGAATTCTCGCCGATGGTCTCGTCGACATAGTAATCGCCATTGTCGAGGCGCACCGTCCATTTCAAACGGATCGCGGCCATCGGTCCGGGACCAATCTTCGAATACCCATGAGCCTCGATGGGCGCGTGACTAGCGGGGAGCGGTGGAGGGGTCGCGGGCCGTTGCTCCGTGACCGCGGGCTTGTGGGGTTCTCCCGAGGACTCGGAACGGTCGAGAATGCTTGCGATGGCCGCCAGCGCATGGTCGGTCGGGTCGCCTTTAGCCACGATTAAGCCTCCGGATCGAGTTCACTCTACGGAATCGGTGTCCCACGCCGCCCGGTGTGCTTTCCTCAGTGCCGATAAGGCTTGGCTTTGTCAAATCTTGGCGTTTTTGCGGCGAAGTTACGCACAGACCGGAGGTAACTTGTTCTTCCAGGGCCGTGTCTGTTCGAGTTGGCCAGCCAGGCGAAACAGCGTGCCCTCGTCGCCGAGCCTGGCCGAGAACATCATGCCGAGCGGCAGGTCCGCTTTATTCCAGGCCAGCGGCACTGACATCGCGGGCTGGCCGGACATGTTGAACATCGCGGTCCCTGGCATGTAGCGGCGCAGGATCGGCGCGATGTGCGACAGGTCCTTCGACATCGTGTCGAGTTCGCCGATCCGCAACGGGGGCGAGCAGAGCGTCGGACACAGGAATACGTCGCAGGTCTCGAAGAAGTTTGCGAGGCCGTGCGATATCTGGAATGCCGCGAGTTGCGCGGCGACATAGTCGGTCGCGGTTGTCTTTTGCGCGTTGCTGGCGCTCGCGAGCGTCAATATTTCAAGATCGTTCTCCGTCGCGGCGCGGCCGAGCCTTTGTTCGATCAGCCGCACCGTCAGCGCAGTGTTGGCGCCGACGATGGTTGCCATCACGGCGGCCGGGTCGGCGGCGAGCGGAGGTGCGCGTTCCTCGACATGATGGCCGAGCCCTTCCAGCAGGCGCGCGATCTCGCGCACGGCGGCGGCGATTTCCGGATCGATGGCGTCGCCATAGGGTGATCTGTCGGTGAAGGCGATGCGGAGCCTGCCGGGATCGCGGCCGACTTCCTGCGAGAACGGCCGCTCCGGTGCGGGCGCCGCGTAGGGGCTCGACGGTTCGGACCCGTGGATCGCATCCATCATCACCGCGCTGTCGCGCACGCTGATGCTGACGACATGGCCGCAGGAGAAGCCACCCCAGCCTTCGCCGCGATCGGGGCCGAGCGGATTGCGCGCCCGGCTCGGTTTCAGTCCGAACACGCCGGAGGCTGATGCAGGAATACGGATCGAGCCGCCGCCATCGCTGGCGTGCGCCACGGGAAGAATACGGGCGGCAACGGCCGCGGCGGCGCCGCCCGATGATCCGCCGGACGAATGGGCGAGATTCCAGGGATTGCGGGTCGGTCCGAACAGACGCGACTCCGTCGTCGGCATCAGTCCGAATTCCGGACTGGAGCTCTTGCCGAAGATCGATACGCCGGCGTCGAGGAAGCGTTGCGCCAGCGTACCGGTATGATCGGCAACGAACTCCTTCAGGATCGTCGCGCCCGACGTCGTTCGCGTGCCTTCCAAAAGATCAAGATCCTTCAGCAGGAACGGCACGCCGGTGAACGGGCCGTCGGGCAGGCCCCGCTCGACCTGACGCTCGGCGTAGTCGTAATGCTTGACCACGACGGCGTTGACCTGCGGGTCAATCTTTGCCGTGCGGGCGATGGCCTCGTCGAGCAATTCACCGGCGGTGACCTGCTTGTCGCGGACGAGTTCGGCAAGGCCGACCGCGTCGTAGTTGCCGTACTCCCTGAAGGCCATGCGTGCACCTCATTTGCCGGCCGGCCGTTGGATCGGCCGCGCCATTTGTCGTTCACTCCCGGGAGCTCAGCCGAGGACGTCCTGATTGATTACGTTCTGGCGCAGGGGGGCGCCATCCAGCACGCTCAGAATGTTGCGGGCGGTCTGTTCGCTCATGCGGTCGACGGCTTCCACGGTGACACCAGCGACGTGCGGCGCCATGATGACGTTGGGAAGGGCGAGCAGCGCCTGACCGGCCGGCGGCGGCTCCTGTTCGAAGACGTCCAGCCCGGCACCGGCAAGCCGACCCGACACCAGCGCATCGTACAGCGCGGTTTCGACGACGATGCCGCCGCGTGCAGTGTTGACCAGATAGGCTTTGGGCTTCATCCGCTTCAGCCGATCGGCATTGAACATGCCGATCGTCTCCGGATTCTTCGGGCAATGGATGCTGACGAAGTCGGCGCGCGGTAACGCGGCGTCGAGATCGGTGACCGGTTCGCAGCCGGCGGCCTTGATGTCGGCGGCCGACTTGTAGGGATCGTAGATCAGGACGTTCATTTCCATCGCCAGGCAGCGCTTGGCGGTACGGCTGCCGATGCGGCCGAAGCCGACGATCAGGATCGTCTTGCCGAAGAGGTCAAACGGCAGCATGCCGAGCCTGTCCGGCCACTTGTTGTCCCTGACCAGCGAATGCATTTCAGTCGCGCGCTTGGCCAGCGTCAGCATCATGAAGACAGCGCATTCGGCGACCGAGGGCGAATTGGCCGTGCCTGCGACCATCAGCGGGACCTTGCGGCGGCTCAGGGCAGGCACGTCGACGGCGTCGAACCCGACCCCGATGCGGGTCACGACGAGCATGTCCTTGGAGGACTCGAGCTCGGGTTCGCCAAAGCGGGTGCCACCGAGAGCGACGCCGTGCACCGGCGCATGCTGCTTCAGCTTGGCGTTGAAATCCGCCTGCGAGATCATGTTGGGAAATTCGACGAGTTCGATGTCGTCCCGCGCGGTGAGCAGCGCGCGGCCCTGCTGCGACATCGATTCCGTGACGAGGATTTTCTTCTTGTTGGTAGCCATTTCCTGCCCTTGGTGACTTTGGCGCGTCGTCAGAGGACGACGCCGGTCACCTCGTTTAGCAGGTGCATATTATTGAGGTCCACAGCCAATCGGAGCGGGGCGCCATCCTGCGCGCCCGCATTGGGATTGACCCGGCCGCAGACCTGGGTGCCTTCCATCGGAAAATAGATCAGCGTCTCCATTCCCATCGGCTCGGTGACATCGAGCATCGCCTCGAAAGTCTCGACGCCGGCTTCAGGGTGCAGTTTGGCCTCGGTGATGTGCTCCGGCCTCAGCCCCAGCAGCAGCTTCTCCGTACGCGGAACGCCCTGATAGCGGGCAGCGCGGGCCGGCGGCAGCGGGAAGGAGATGCGATCGGTCAGCCTGACATGCAGCTTGCCGCCGACATCCTCCAGCCGGCACGGAATAAAATTCATGGCCGGCGAGCCGATGAAGCTGGCGACAAACTTCGTCGCCGGCTTGTGGTATAGCTCGTTCGGCGTGCCAATCTGCTCGATGCGCCCATGGTTCATCACCACGACGCGGTCGGCCAGCGTCATCGCCTCCACCTGGTCGTGGGTGACGTAGACCGTGGTGGTGCGGACCTTCTGGTGCACCTTCTTGATCTCGATCCGCATCTGTACGCGCAGCTTGGCGTCGAGATTGGACAGCGGCTCGTCGAACAGAAACACCTTCGGATTGCGAACGATGGCGCGGCCCATCGCAACGCGCTGGCGCTGACCGCCCGACAATTGCTTTGGCTTGCGGTCGACCAGCTCGGTGATATCGAGCATGCGCGCAGCCTCCTGGACCCGGCTCTTGATCTCGGCCTTGGGGTAACGCTTCAGCCGCAACCCGAACGACATGTTTTCGGCGACCGTCATGTGCGGGTAGAGCGCGTAATTCTGAAACACCATCGCGATGTCGCGATCCTTGGGCGGGACGTCGTTGACGACGTCGCCGCCGATCATGATATCGCCGTCGGAAATGTCCTCCAGGCCCGCGATCATCCGCAGCGTGGTGGACTTGCCGCAGCCTGAAGGTCCAACCAGCACGACAAACTCATGGTCGGCGATGTCGAGATCGATGCCGCGCACCGCCTCGACGTCGTCGTAAAACTTGACAACCTTGCGCAACGTCACGTCTGCCATGAGATCAACCCTTTGTCGCACCGGCGGTCAGGCCGGCAATGTAATAATCCATCAGGAAAGCGTAGATGATGAGCGGAGGCGCCGCGCCGAGCAGGGCGCCGGTCATGATCTGTCCCCAGTTGAAGACGTCACCCTTGATCAGCGTGGTAATGATTCCGACCGGCATGACGAGCTGGTCGGTCGACGTCGTGAACACCAGCGGATAGAGGAACTGCGCCCAGGAGACCGTGAAGGCGAAGATCGTCGCCGCAATCAGACCGGGCAATGCGACCGGGATGAAGATGCGGGTCAGGGTCTGGAACCAGGACGCACCGTCGATGATGGCGGCCTCGTCCAGCTCCTTCGGAATCGAGGCGAAATAGCCGATCATGATCCAGGTGCAGAACGGCACGGTCAGGGTCGGATAGAGAATGAGCAGCACATACCATCTGTTGATGAGCTGGATCCCGGTCCAGTCGCCGATCACCGCGAACATCTTGAACAGCGGAATGAAGAGCAGCGTCTCGGGAATGAGGTAGGTCAGGAAAACTCCCGTCGCCAGCGTCACCGAGCCCCAGAATCGCATCCGCGCCAGAGCAAAGGCGGCAGGCACCGATATCAGCATGGTGATCGTGACGACGAAGATGGAGACGATCGCCGAGTTCCAGAAGAAACGCAGGAACTGGTTCGACGTAACGAGGCCGACATAATTCTCCAGCGTCGGGTTGAACACCCACCACGGATTGGTCGCCGCCGAAATCTCCGCGCTGCTCTTCAATGAAGTGATGAGCATGTAGATCGGCGGCGTGAGCGAGAAGATCGCAAAGATCACCAGGAAGAAATACGACCAGCGCAACGCCCAGGCGCGATCGCGGCTCATGCTGCCGTACTTCACCTTGCGGGTCGGTGCGGCCTTGTCGATTGTTACCGTTGTCATCAGGCTTCATTCCCGCGTTTATTGACGTCGCGCAGGATGAAGATCGCTGCGATCGCCAGGATAGGAACCATGAAGAGCGAAACGCTGGCGCCCAGCGGTATGTCGCTGCCTTCGATTCCGACACGGAATGCCCACGTCGCGAAGATGTGGGTGTGATCCAGCGGGCCGCCTGCGGTCAGGATGCGCACGATGTCGAAATTGGCGAAGGTGACGATCAGCGAGAACAGCGTCGTAATCGCGATGATGTTTCGCATCATCGGCAGCGTCACGTACCAGATCCGTTGCCACCAGTTGGCGCCGTCGATGGCGGCGGCTTCGTAGAGCTGATCGGGTACCGATTTCAGCGCCGCCAGATACATGATCATGAAGAACGGTGCGCCAACCCAGATGTTGACGAGGATGACCGAGAAGCGGGCCCACATCGGATCGCCGGTCCATGGGATCGGCCCGATGCCGAAGAAGGCGAGCGTATAGTTGAATGCGCTGTAGGAGGGATCGAACAGCCACAACCAGGCGAGCGTGCTCATCGCCGGCGGGATCACCCAGGGGACGAGCAGCATGCCGCGCCATTTGCGCTGACCCTTGGCGGGGATGTTGTGGACGAAATGCGCGATGATGAAGCCCAGCAGGGCCTTGAAGATGACGGCGGTGATCGCGAAAATGCAGGACTGCTTGACGACCATCCAGAACGTTTCGCGCTTGAAAAGGAACTCGAAGTTACTCAGTCCAATGAACCGCTGCATCGATTTGTTCAGCGTCGCCAGGTGCAGCGCGTAGAATGCCGGATAGATCACGAGCAGCGCGATCAGCAGGATCAGCGGCAACGTCATCAGGAACGCTACCGTTGACTTGCGCCTCAGCGCGTTGCGCAGACCGGAGCGTTTGCGTGCAGCTTGTGCGGTGGAGGCACGGTTCGGCTGCAATGCGACATCAGCCATGGTGCGTTTTCATCCCTGTCAGATTTTCTGTTGGCCTTGCCGACGTACGGTTGAATACGGAAATGGCGGCCCGCGATCGGCAGGCCGCCATCATCCGATGCGTCAGCTTCGCATGAAGCCTTCACACTCGCCTTCGGCCCAGGCGAGCGTCTTTTCCATCGCCTCGCCCTTCGCATAGCGCAGGCACATCTTGGTCAGGGTCGCCTGCGTGTAGATCTGTTGCGCGATCTTCGGCGGTGCGGGTGAAGCTGCGATTGAAAGCGTCTGATGGTTATGTGGGTTCGGATAGTGGTAGAGCGTGCCCTTCGGAGGCCCTTGCTCCTGCCAAACCTTCAGCGTGGTGAGCTTCTCGTAGCATGGCAGGTCGTAGCCGCCACTGGCCACCACCATCTTCTCGATCGAATCGGGCTGTGAGAGGGCTCTCAGCACGCTCTTGGCCGCTTCCTTGTTCTTGGAGAACGACCAGGTGCCCCAGAAGTACGGCAGGTAAGGTGCGAAGCGGCCCTTGGGTCCGGCGGGGAAGCCGTGAGTCCAGCACTGCTCGGCAACCTGCGGCGCATCGCGCTTGGCGACCGCCCAGGCGCTCGGCGGGTTCATGATGAGCGCGCCTTTGCCGGAGACGAGCCACTTGTTGTTCGAAGCGTCGTCCCAGGCGCCGACATCAGGCGGCAGGAACGAAATCAGCTTCTTGTAGAACTCCAGCGCCTGGCGCACCGCGTCCGTCTTGACGGTGAGGTTGCCCTTCGCGTCGACGAGTGCTGCACCGAAAGCCTGGAAGAACGCGCCGGCAGAGTCGACATTGTCGCTGGTCTCGCCAAGTCCGATGCCGAAGGGGACGCCGGCCTTCTGGCAGGCCTCTGCGGCTTTCAGGAAGGTCTCGAGATTCCAGTTGTCGGCTTTGGGCGGGCCGCCTGCCGGATACATCGCCTGCACGTCGATGCCGGCATGCTGCTTCATCAGGTCGATGCGAGAGCAGGGGCCCTTGATCTGGCTGCCGACGCTGGCGGGCACCGCGAGCCATTTGCCGTTGGCCTGGCCCAGATACTTCACCGTACCATTCGGTTCACCGTTCTGCTTGATGAGGTCCGTCACCAGATCTGTCATGGGCTCGAGCAGTTCGGCCTGCGCATGCGGCCACCAGGTCGGCATGGCCAGAATGTCGTGTCCGGACTTCGCCTGCGCTTCGGCCGCGATGGTCAGCAGGTTCTTGTTGCCCTGGCTCGGAATGTAGTCGATCTGAACCTCGACCTTTTCCTTTTCGGCCCAGGCATTGACGATATCAGTCGAGGCCTTGTTCGCCCCGGGGACCCAGTGGTCCCAGAAGCCGATTGAAAGTTTGCCGGCGGCGTGGGCGCCGCGCACGTAAGGCGCGGTAATTAGTGCTGCTGATGTTAGCGCTGTCGCAGCAACAAATTGTCGGCGAGAAAGCTTCTTGCGAGACATGTGTTTCCTCTTTGCTGAGCCAGATTTTACTTATTATTTTTTGTCTCCGGCTGATGTCAGAGCGCGGGTGCGGCCTGCCAGCGGAGATTTAGTCAGTGGATCAGACCAGAATTGTTTGCGTCTGTCGAGAAAACACATCGGTGTTAGCCATTGGACTAACGTTGCGTTCAAATTCCGGACAACGGGCGCAATGATGCGGCATGTCCGAAACCCCGATCGTTTCGCGTCCATATTGCGTCGCACACTTGAGCCGCCCGCGATGAAGGTGCGCGTTTGAGCCGCATGTCACGCGATGTGCGACGGCTGCGCAGGGAGGGTTTTCCCTGCCGTGACTGCGCGGCGCGCCGGTGGCAGGTTCGGGACGAAGACGATAGTTTGCAGCTGAAGGATTCCTTGGAGACCAAATTATGAACAGTCCTGAACGGATCGCTCCCGCGCGGTGGCGTCCGCGTTTCGTCCTCGGAGCCATCGCTGTACTGGCTCTTGGTCCCTCTCCAGCGGCGAACGCGCAGGGGCTGGTGCAGGGCGTTCAGCAAGGTGCACGTGAGGGTAACAAGGCGGCTGGTCCGGTCGGTGGTGTGCTGGGCGGCGCGATCGGCGGTGTGGTGGGTGTGGTCGGCGGCGTCGTCGGCGCAGTCACTGGAGGCGGCGGCGGTGGCGCTGGCAATAGCAGCAAGGGCGGACCGGCGCCGGCGGCGAAAGAGGCCAGGCAAGGCGAAGCTTCCAAACCGGGCGATGCCGCAAAGCAGGGTGAGGCTTCAAAGCAGGGGGACGCCTCGAAGGCCGCCAAGGGAGCCAAGGGCTCCAAGGCTACCAAGACCGCCAAGGCCGGGAAGCAGCAGCAACAGGCGGCAATCCTGACCCAAACCGGTGCACCGCAACTGACGGCCGAGCAGATCGTCGCCAACAGCGATGCCAATATCGAACGGATCAAGAAGGAGCTAAACCTGACGCCGGAGCAGGAAAAGCACTGGGCCGGCTTCAACAGTGCAATGCACTATCTCGGCAATAACGGCGCCGAGCGCCTCAATCTGCGGATCGCCCGCTCCAAGCGCGATCCGCCCGACGACATCATCGAGCAGATGCGCAATGAGGCCCAGTTTCTCAACGACCGTGCCGTCGATCAGCGCAATGTCGCTGACGCCGCCGAGCCGCTGTTTGCCAGCCTGGACGAGAAGCAGAGGGCGTTCTTCATTCAGGAAATGGTCAATCTGAGCCACGAGCGCGGGCTCGATTAGAGCGTTTTAAAGCGAAAGCCTGCCCCGGACCTGATCCGGGGTGGAATCAGGTTCGCGTAAAGAAAACGCGTAAAAACAAGAATCCGGAGCCGCACGTGGAATAGCCGGGCACGCAGGCCCTGGGGTAGGTTTGAAGGCGCGGCACCCGGCTATCGTGCCGCAGCGGCGCGGCGTCTCCAATCGCCACGCAATGATGAAGAAAAGCCGGCGGGCTCGCGCCATACTGATGGCTGACTTGCGGCCTTGTCGGGCACTTTGTGCTTTGGTTGCCGGTGTTGCATTCCGACATCATGCAAAGTGACGAGGCTGCTGTTTCGCAGCCCCGGTTCAGGTCTTCCGACGTCAAGCCTTGGAAAAATTCAACTCCACGCCGACGCCGTCCGGATCATAGAGGAAGAACTGGGTATCGCCGGTGCGCGGTACGATGCTCTCCCGGAACTTGACGCCTTTCGATTGCAGGCGCTTGCGCATGCCGTCGATATCGGTCGCCGCAAAGGCGATGTGGTCGAGCCGTCCGGTGTCCTCGTATTTCTTCTCGGTGCCGCGCACCACGATGCCCTCGCGCGGCTGGCGCGTGCCCATCAGATGCACGGTTGCGGTGCCGCCCGAATAAAGCCAGTAGCCGGGGAAGTTGAGCGGCGGCCGGTCGCCGTTCTCCAGCCCCAGCACGTCGCAGTAGAAATCCTTGGCGCGTTCGAGGTCGGCGGGTTCGATGGTGTAATGCTGCAGTCCGCCAAGTCCCATGGCCATTCTCCCTAAACAAAGCTGAGGTCGGTATCGACGCCCATCATCCAGGCGCCGACAGTTTCGAAGTGCCGGAGCTGGCCCTGCAACTGCTGCGTCACGGTGTGGATGTCGCGGAAGCGTCGCTCCAGCGGATGGTTTTCGAAGATCGCGGTGGCGCCGGCGGCATTGTAGGCAAAGTCGACCGCCTCGCGTGCCTTGTGGATGGCATGCGTCGAGGCCATGCGGATGTTCATGCGTTGCGCAACCGTGATGGTATGGCCGGCGACAAGATCCTTCCAGATGTCGGCCATCGACTGCAGCACGTAGCCGCGCGCGGCGCGCAGATTGACCTCGGCCTGGGCGAGGTTGCTCTGGACCACCGCATTGTCCCGCAACGAACTCCTGGCGCCGCGCGGCACCTTGGTGCGCATCGTTTCGACGAAATTGTCGAGTGCGGTGCGGGCGATGCCGCAGGCAACGCCGGCAAATCCCACCAGATAGCAAGTGTGGTTGCTCATGCGGTAGAGTGGACCGGTTTCCCGGCATTCCCGGTCGAATTCGCGGGTGATCGAATGGTCGGCGCGAACGAAGAAATCGTTGAGGGCAAACTGGTCGCTGGCGGTGCCGCGCAAGCCCACGGTATTCCAGATGTCGGTCCATTCGACATCTTCGGCGCGCACCAGCATGGTGCGCTCGATCGTGGCGCCGTCGGCATCGTATCTCGGCGAGCCGTCGGCCGTGAAGATCGGGCAATGCGCGCCGAGCCAGGTCGCATGCCGGCCGCCCGAGGCAAAGGACCAGACGCCTGTAACCCGATAGCCGCCTTCGCATTCGACGGCACGGACCCGTGGACCGGGGCCCCAGGCCAACACCGCCCGCGGATCGCCGAAGATCGCCTGCGCAACGGGGAGATCGAGATAGGCCGCCGACATCGAGCAGCCCCCGGCCTGGCTGAGGCACCAGGCTGTCGAGGCGTCGGCCTTGGCGATGGTTTCGATCACGTGGAAGAAGGTGACCGGATCGGTTTCGATCCCGTTGGTCGAGCGCGGCAGCAGCAGGCGGAACAACTGGGCGTCGTGCAGTCGGTCGAGCAAAGCCTGTGGCAGCCGGCGCGCATCTTCGATGTCGTCGGAAGCTGCCGCGATCTCGGCGCGGAGCGCCTCAGCCCGGGCGATCACCGTCCGGTCACCCGCAAGGTCGACTGGAGCGTTCAAGACCGGTCCTGCCCTACGCTGGTGATCATGTCGTTTCCTCGGGGTGACTTTTCATTGTTGAGCGGGCGCATCAGCGCGTTTTGCCTCCGCGCGAGGCTAACGTGCTGCAGCGGTGAACGGCAAGCCCATGCCGGCGCGGAGCACGCTTGCGCAGAATCGATCCTGGTGCCGTCAATCCGGCCGCAAAAAGGATTGCCGGCGGGTGGAAAATCTGGTGGACCATCGGCCGGCCGGTGTTTCCGGATTATTCCGCGCATGCGCTGCAGTGCACGCGCCAAACATATTTGAGAGTTTTCCGCAAACTTCATCATTTGAGCGGGGCTAGACGGGATGGAAGAAAAGCGCAAATATCCGCGAACTGAAGTCGATGAGCCTGCCTACGTTTCGTCGGGCGGCTCGGTGATGCGCTGTGTGGTGCGGAACATCTCGCAGGAAGGGGCTGCGATCGATGTCGAGAATCCGGCCTTCGTTCCGCAACGCTTTCGCCTCGTCATGGCAAAGGATTCCTCAATCGTCCACGAATGCCGCGTTGCCTGGATCCAGAAGAACCGGGTGGGCCTGACTTTCGTCCAGCAGGAACCGTGAGGCCGCTCTAAGGGAGCGCGGCCGTTCACTCGATCCTCAGCTTCGCATCGCGCACCACCTTGCCCCACTTGTCCATCTCGAGCTTGATGCGCTCGCCGAACTGATGGGGCGTGTTGGCGACCGGCTTGAAGCCGAGCACCGTCAGCCGCTCTTTCACATCCGGCTGGGCAACGATTTTGGCGATCTCGCGATAAAGCTGGTCGACGATCTCTTTCGGCGTGCCGGCGGGCGCGACAATGCCCGTGAGCGTGTCAGCTTCCTGATCCTTCACACCCTGCTCGGTGAAGGTCGGGACGTCGGGCATCCCGGCGGCGCGCTCGGTCGAGGCCACGCCCAGCGCGCGCAACTGTCCGCTCTGTACCGCCGACAGGGCAGGCGGCAGCGCGGTGAAGGCGATCGGCGTATGCCCGCCAACCGTTGCCTGTATTGCCGGTCCGGCACCCGTGAAGGGCACGTGCACCAGGTCGAGCTTGAAGGCGAGCCTGAATAGCTCGCCGCCCAGATGCGGCGTCGAACCGATGCCGGGACCGGCAAAGCCGTACTTGCCGGGATTGTCGCGAACAAGCTGCACCAGTTCCGGCAAGGTCTTGGCGGGTACCTGTGGATTGATCACCACGACGTTCGGCGAGACCGCCACCAGGGTCACGGGCGCAAAATCCTTCACCGGATCGTAGGGCACCTTGGCGTAGAGGCTGGGGTTTACGACAAAGCCGGTGCTGATCACCATGATGGTGTAGCCGTCCGGGGTGACGCGCGCGACCTGGCCGGCTGCGGTATTGCCGCCGGCGCCGCCGACGTTCTCGACGTAGAATTGCTGGCCAAGGTTATCGGAGAGCTTTTGCGCCACGATGCGCGCAATGGCGTCGGTCGGTCCGCCCGCGGGAAAGCCGACGACCACCCGCACCGGCTTGCCGGGATAGCTTTGCCCGGATGACGCGACGACACCGGATAGCAGCCACGCCGCTGCTAGTAATACGCGCAAAACGGCGGCCATGGCGTTTTCCCCGATGTGTTTTTGTTGGTGGCATCATCGGCGAGGCTGCGGCGACGGGCAAGAGGCAAAGCGCGCCGCGCTGCGGAGGTTATTTGTTCAGCAGCGGCTTGATCCGTTCTTCAAATTCCTCGAACGACAACGCGCCCTGGATCCGCACGCCGTTGATGAAGAAGGTCGGCGTCGAGGTGACTTTCAGCACCTGCGCCGCATATTGCTGATCGGCGCTGAGCTTGTCGAACTGCGTCTGGTCCTTCTCGCAGGTCTCGACGTCCTCCACGCTCATCCCGTGCATCTTGCCGACATAGAACAACGTGTTCCTGGTCTGCGCCACCAGGCGGTCCTGCAGTTTGAAAAGGATTTCGACGGCGGCGAGATACTTTTCGGGATCGTCCTTGCCGATGCAACGCGCGAGTATCGAGGCCGCGGCCGCCTTGATGTCGAGGGGAAACTCCCGGAACACGAAGCGCACGTGGCCGGCATCGATATATTTCGATCGCAGCATCGGAAAGACGTTCTGACCGAACGCCGCACAATGCGGGCAGGTCAGCGACGAATATTCGGTAATTGTCACCGGCGCCTTCTCGGACCCGATCGAAATCTCGGGCATGGACACCGGCCTTGCGACCGCAGCAGCAATGGCGGACTGCGCGACCGCGGGGCCTGCTAGCGGCGCGCACGTGAGGGCGAGAAGGGCTGCGAAGGCGATGTGGCGACAGATGTTCAACGTAGGCTCCGAAAGGACCGTCGGGAACTGGCGCGCTGCCAGCATCGCGAATGCCCGTAGTTTTACGGGGTCTGCCGGTCGATGGCGGCCAGACGAACCGATCGTGTTTGCTCTGGTTGCCGCGATCGGAGTTGACCGGACATTTACTGCAATACAATCATGGAGATGAGGAGAGGGGAAGTGCGGGGGAGCGAGTGCAAACAGATCCATTCATAGACGATATCTATGAAGCGGCAGTGGTTCCGGAGAAATGGCAGGCGATCCTCGATCGCTTAGCGGTAATGGCGGATGCCGAAGGCACGTTGCTCTTTGCCGCATGCCCTGGCGAGCCCCGGTGGCTGGCGTCGGAGGCGATCCAGGACGCGATGAAAGCGTGGATCGCCAGCAAATGGTACCTCGATAATCCCCGCGGGCAGCGTCTTGTCCCGCGCGAGGATCCGAGGTTCTTGACGGACCTCGATGCGATGACGACCGAGGAGATCAACGCCTCGGACTTCTACACCGAATTGCTGCGGCCGCACGGTCTCGGCTGGTGCGTCGGGACGTCGATCCGCTCACCCGCCGGGGATACTCTCGTCTTCTCTATCGAAAAGGCCCACGAAAAAGGGCCGGTGCCCCGTGCGGTCGCCGAGCAACTCGATAGCCTGCGGCCGCATCTCGCCCGGGCATCGCTGCTTTCGGGACGCCTCGGGCTGGACCGGGCCAAATCAACGGTAGCAACGCTGGAAGCGATCGGCCTTCCGGCTGCGGCGCTGGCACCGGATGGCCGCGTGGTCTCGGCCAATGCCGGGTTTCTCGGCAGTGAGCCGCGCATCAGGATCGGTGCAAACAACGTGATCCAGTTCGCGTCCACTCCGGCGCAGCTTCTTCTGATGGAGGCCATCTCGAACTCAGGAATTGCGTCCGGCCGGATCGGAAAATCGATTCCAGTCCGGGCCGTGGGGGGGAAGCCGCCTTTGTCGCGCACGTTGTGCCTCTAAGGGGCGGGGCCCTCGACGTTTTCACGGGCGCGCTGTCGATTGTTTTCACGACGTCGATGACACCGAGCGCAAGCCCTGCGCCGTCATTGCTGCAGGCGCTGTTCGATCTGACACCTGCCGAGGCACGAACTGCCGGCCAGATCACCGAAGGAAAATCGATCGAACAGATTTCGTTCGAGAGCGGAATTTCGCAGAATACGATTCGAACGCATCTGAAGTCGGTTTTCCAGAAAACCGGCGTGGAGCGGCAGGCCGAGCTCGTCAGTCTGCTCAGCATATCCTTGAGATGACCAGACGAATGCGTCCCTGACTTACCTTGTCGCTGGCCGCGCGCAATGGTTTGATGCCGCATGACGCCGCACTGCGTCAAAGCGGACCCGTGTCGTCTGCTCACCGACAAGCAAGAGGCTGCCATGACCAACCCCACGGCGCTGGCGAGAGAAACGCAGACGTTGGATGCCATGTTGCGTGCACGGGCCGCGCGAGTCGTTCCCGGCGGCATGTGGGGTCATCTGAACGCTGCAAGGCTACCGGAGGGCTATCCGCAGTTTTTCGCATCGGCGGAAGGTTGCCGGGTGCGCGACGTCGACGGGCGCGAGTACATCGACTTCATGTGCAGCTGGGGGCCCGTGCTGCTGGGTCATGGGCATCCCGAAGTTCAGGCGGCGGCCGCGGCGCAGGCTGCGAGCGGGGATTGCCTCAACGGTCCCGGCGAAGTCATGGTGGAGCTTGCCGAGGATCTCGTCGCCATGGTGCCGCATGCGGACTGGGCGATGTTTCAAAAGAACGGCGGCGATGCGACCACGGGATGCGTGACGATCGCCCGTGCCGGCACGGGACGACGCAAGGTGCTCGTTGCGCGCGGCAGCTATCACGGCGCGCTGCCATGGTGTTCGCCGAGCGTCGCCGGGGTGACAACCGAGGACCGCGCGCATCTTCTGCATTTCGAATATAACGACGTCGAGAGTCTGCGGGCGGCAGTAAATGAGGCAGGCAAGGACCTCGCCGCGATCCTGGTAACGGCTTTTCGCCACGACATGGGACGCGATCTCGAATTGCCGACCCGGGAATTTGCACATGCCGCGCGCGCGGCGTGCGATGCCGCCGGCGCCGCGCTGATCATCGATGAAGTGCGGACCGGCCTGCGCCTTGATATCAGGGGAAGCTGGGAGCCGCTTGATGTGCGTCCGGACCTGTGCGCCTGGAGCAAGGCGATCGCCAACGGTTATGCGCTGGCGGCTATCACGGGCAGTGATCGCTTCCGCGAAGCCGCCACCAAGGTGTTCATGACAGGTTCGTTCTGGTGCGGCGCGGTGGCGATGGCGGCTTCCCGCGCCACGCTCAGGGTTGCGCGCGAGGCCGACGTGCCCGGCCACCTGCGCGCGATGGGCATGCGGTTGCGCGATGGGCTGGCGCTGCTGGCGAACGAAAACGACATCGCGATCCGCCAGAGCGGCCCGCCGCAGATGCCGCTGATGCTGTTCGATGCCGACCCTGACGTATTGAAGGGGCGGACGTTCTGCTCCGCAGCGCTACGCCATGGCGCCTTCTTTCATCCACAGCACAACATGTTCCTGTCAGCGGCACATCAGGCCGGCGATATCGATGAGGCTCTGGAAGCGGCAGCGCATGGCTTCAAGGCCGTCCGTGACCTGAACAGCAGGCCCAAGCGCTAGCGATCCCCGAATTCCGCTAAATCCCGCGCTGGACCGCGCGCCCGACAGCAGGCTCAGCATCCGCCGATCGGTTCTCGTCCCGAACAATCGAGATTGCACTCCGAATCCCGGCATAACCAGACCCGGGTTTTGGTGGCGTTCGCATAGAAGCAGGCACCGACGCATTCCCGGCCCGTTGCGCGAAGTCTCATGAACGAGTTGGTTACACCGAGGATTCCATTCTGCACTTTCGCGGTGGTCTTCACGCGTCCGGCCTCCGGGACGGTGACCTCCATCTGCGCGTAAGCACTCGTCACAATCGACGTGCCGACCAGAGCCGAGATGAGAATAAGCGCCTTCATGCCATGGTCCCTGTGAGCAAAGGCTCATCTTGTACGTTCGCAGATGTGCGTCAACTTGACCAATTCATCGCTTTGGAGTTGCATCGTGTTGGGATGCTTCGGGCGCGACCATGGCCAAGACGATTACACTCAGCGCGGGCCTGACCTGGCCCAACGTCAAGAACGATTTCATCCTTCGACACGACGGGCTTGCGATCGGCCGCATACGGCTGGATGAGGGCACCTGGAGGTGGCAGGTCACCGTTCCCATGACGATGCCTCTCTGGACCAGTGGGACCGCGGATAGTCTCGAGGAATCAAAGAAGGCGTTCGCAGCCGCCTGGGGAAGGCTCTTGAGCGAAACCAGCGCGGAGCGTCTCGAACGCGCATGGGAACTGGTGCGTGCGGTGGACGCGCGGCAACAGCGGCGCGACGCCGCCAAAAACATCAGCGCGTAGCGTTTCGGTGCGTCCGCGAGCCGAAGATGTGTATTCTCGGCCGTGTCGACGGTGGACGCAGCGGCAGCGGAATTCAACCGAAAGGCCTGAAGGATCTTGATCGTGATCACGCCATTTGCCACTCTCAAGGACGGCATTATTCGACGTTTGAATCATTGATCGATTGCGAGGAAATCTCGATGCAACGCTCTGTGCTTGCGATGGCGGCGGCTGTCTTATCCGCAATTCTTCTTTCTGCCGGCACCGCCCAGGCCGGTCCGTATCCGTTCGGAGATGAGCCGTACCGGTTCAATTGGGGCTACGACCCCGCGGTTGCATCCGGCTGCCTGAAATGGAATTGGCAGTTGCATCAGTGGAACGACCACTGCCCACGATATGCTTATCCCAAGGCATTCATGCACCCACGCCCGCCGCGTGTGGTGTTGCGTACGAAGGGGTAGGGCGCACGCGAAAGTAGAGCGCCACTTCACCGCGTTTTCGAGCGAAAGCCTGCCCCGGACTAGATCCGGGGTGGATACCGGTCGCGAAGAAAACGCGTCAAAAGAAATGCGAGAGCCCGGTTCTGAATTCAATCAGAACCGGGCTCTCGTCCGGGTCAGGAGCGCTGGATCGTGCAGGCGATCTGGCTGTGCTTTCCGAAGTTGAGCAGGGCGTTGTCGCGGAAGCCATCGAGCCATACGCCGCGGCCGGCATACCGATAGCCCACGCCCATCGGGATCATCCGAACGTGGGTGCCGCCGCGGTGGCCCGTATGCAGCGATGCGGTCACGACTTCGCCGACGACACTGACGGCAATCGGGCAAAGCGGATACTGCCTGCCGTTCTCGCAAGTGAAAACGATCTCTGTACAACTGCCGATTGAGCTGGGGCCTTTTGTCATCAAGCCCAGATCCGCTGCAGCAGCGGGGAGAGCGCCTCCCGCCATGAATCCCAACGAAGCTGCGGTCAAAACAGATCTAAAAAAAGCGACGCGCATAACTGCCCCCAAAGTAACCTGCCCCTGGACGAAAACCCGGGGCAACAGATCAAAGATAGGTCCTAAGGTCAAACGCATCTTCCTGACTTCTTCGACTTGTCGATCGGAGTTGCTATTTGATCACGAAATGGCGGCGAAAGAAGCTGACCGAACAAGCAGCCTCTCTCGATCGCCATCGACCGCACTCCTCGAGTAGCCGTTCAAGTAGCCAGCGCATCCCGTCGAACCGCCGCGTCAGATCTTCTGCTGTGCTCCGACGCCACTCACATTCACGGTGATCTTCTGGATTTCAGTGCGGCCGCCGGCATATTTCACTTCAATGGTCAGGAAGTCATTGCCGAGGAAATCTGCTGGCGCCTTATAGAAGGCGACGAAGCCTGGCACTTCGAGCGCAAGGCACGCCTTGTAGTTGGTGGCTTTCACCTTGCCGCTCTTGACCACGACCTTTCCGGAAGCCGGCGGGCTGACCAGCCGAATCGTCGGCAGTGGCCCGGATGTGCAGTCGGGCTGCACGTTGATATAGACGCCGATCTGGGTGTCCTTGTTTGGGACGGACTTGACCGTTCGTTCGACGACTCGGGATTGTTCCTGTGCACTCGTACTGGTTGTGAATCCGACCAACACTAGCGCGATCGCAGAAATTAGTACCTTCATCGGGGCTCCTTCGCCCGCCGTCAAAGTTGGCGAAGCCGAGGCAAGTCGCTCATTTCAAAGCCTTTTTCAAGGCGCGCGGCAGTGGTTCGAATTTACCACAGACAGGTAAAAAGCACGAGTTAACCAATTGATTTTGTTGACCGTGGCTACGGTTAACAATAGCCTAATACGTCAAAAGTTTGGAATAATCTTTGCAATCTTGAACTAAACGCAAAGCAAATTTGGCGGAGTTCCCATACATGAACGCGCAGTTCCAGGTAGCGCAGCTTTCCGGTTCCACTACTTCAGGCAGCAATGCTGCTCCGACCCGGATCTTCAGGCTGTCGAAGCCACTGGGCGATCAAGCGGTCGTCGTCAATCTTGGCTACGACCAAAAGGCCAAGGTCGATTTTTCGGCGATCGCGAACGAGAAGATTACGCTCGTCCACGTCGGCGACAAGCTGATCATCCTGTTCGACAACAAATCAACCGTGACCGTCGAGCCGTTCTTCGACTCGCGCCACGACGCCCTTGGAAACCTGTCCGTCGAAGTGGCGCCTGGACGCGAAGTCTCGGTCAACGAATTTGCCAGCCTGTTTCCGATCACGACCGACCAGTCCGTTTTGCCGGCAGCCGGCGAGGGCGGAAACGCGCAGGGCAGCGGCGCGTATTTCAGCGACAGTGCCGTCGATCCGTTGGCAAGCCGCAATCCGCTTGATCTGCTCGGTCAGGAGGAGTTGGGCAATTTCAGGCTTACGCCGGAAACCTTCGCCGGGGTGCCGGATAATAATCTGGCCCCGTCGGGGAGCTTCACTATTTCAGGCGCCTTGCTCGTTCACGACGAGACGATTGGCGTTCAGCCGATGACCAACGACCAGGCGAATCCGCTACCTGCCGTCTTCCAGCAGGCCGGGCTGATCGGCTGGGCGGAGAGCGCCGCGCCAATCATCGCATCGGCGACATTTGACTTCGGCAGCAATGGTCCGGGATCGGTAGCCTACGTGCTGACCACCGCGGCGGGCGGCGCTTTCAACGGCGTCGATTCGGGGCTGCAAGCGACCGCAACCGGTAATCATATTTTCCTCTTCACAGAGGGACCTCTTGTTGTCGCGCGTGAAGGCAACGGCGCAACGCCCAATGCTGGCGGAGCCATCGCGTTCGAACTCTATCTCGATCCCGTCACGCTCAAGCTGAGCGTCGCGCAATACGAGGCCATCCAGCACAGCAACGCGCTCGATGCGAATGACAGGACCGATCTCGCGGACGTTGTTTTCGTTCAGCAAGTCGTCACGGACGGTCAGGGCATTGTTGTTACGGAAGTGTCGACCAGTCCGGTCGGCGTCGCGTTCGACGATGATGGTCCTGCCATCCAGGTGACGGTGGCGGAATCGGATCGGGAAGGGCCTACGGGCCTTGAGACGTTGGTGCTCGACGAATCGACGGGCAACGACCCGCACGGTGTATTTCCGCACGGAACGGTTGACGATACCGGCTTTACGGCGCCGGATCCCACCGGCACCAACCCGATCGGCAGACTGGAGACTTCAGCGGGCGGCGAAGAACAGGGACAGGGCGCCCTGCAGGCACTGTTCAATGTCGTCAAGGATCCAGGAACTGACGGCGAGAAATCGACCGCATATCAATACAGCTTTACGCTCACTGGGGGCTCGGGCCCGTCGGGTAGTGTATCCACCACGCTCGAGGTCACTGATCCGAACAACCTTTACTTCGACGACACGATCTATCTGTTCAAGGTCAGCGACACCGAAATCGTCGGTCACGTCGGCAACGATCCCAATGGCCCGATCGCGATCCGGATCACGCTTGTCAACGCCGACAGCCTGTCGGGCGGGCAACTCGTCGTCGAGCAGTACATGGCGATCGACCATGGCCAGGACGGCAACAATTTCGATTCCAGCAAGTGGCTCACGCTGCTCGGTGGTGGCGAGCAGGGCGCCACGAGCCTTGGCGTCACGCTGACAGCAACCATTACCGACGGAGACAACGACACGGCGACTTCCTCGGCGACGATACTGATCGCCGGGAACGGTGAATCCTCCAGCATCGTCTTCCAGGATGACGGCCCTGTGCTCGTCGGCGATAAGGTCGTGATTGCCGTCGTCGACGAAGACGGGTTGCCGGGTCACAATGTCGACGCCGGCCGTCCGGGCGAGGTCGCCGGGACGGGTTCGGCCATCGCCACCGGTTCGCTTGCCTCCCTCGTCGATTTTGGAACGGATGGAGCTGGCGCGAATGCCTTCCATCTGGCTACGCTGGTCGCGCCGGTTGACACCGGCCTGACCTCGAAGGGCGGCCATGTGCTCATCGTGTCGGACGGGACAACGCTGCGCGGCTATGTCGAGTCCGGCAATGGATCCGGCTTCACTGCCGGCGACCGTGAAATTTTCACGCTGACGGTTGGGCCGGACGGCTCCTATACGTTCACGCTAAAGGACCAGGTCGATCACCCGACGCTGAACAACGCAGCCGGCGACAACAGCGAAAACCCGCTGGCGGCAACGCTGGATCTTTCGAGCTTCATCGTGGCGACCGACGGTGATGGTGACTTTGTCAACCTCGCCTCCGGCACGTTCAAGGTTGACGTGCAGGACGATATACCCATCCTGACCAGCGGCACGGTTTCTATCGTCGTCGACGAAGACGACATCAACACCCCCTGGTCGCAGGGGACGAGCCCGAGCGACGGCAGCGGCGACGGCTCGCTGACCGAAGGCTCGACGGGTGCGGCGATCGTGACCGGATCGCTTGCCGGACTGGTCTCCACAGGCGCCGATGAACCCGGCACGTTTGCGTTTTCAGCCGATGCAATCGCCCAATTGACCGCGCTCGGCCTGTTCTCCAAGCAGACGGCGCAGGGCGACGGACAGAACGGCAAGCCGTTGTTCTACCAGACCTCGTCGGGCGGACCGAACGAGATCGTCATCACGGGATACGAGCCGAACCCGAGCGGCAATCCGGTGTTGTCGCTGACCCTGAACACCGTGACCGGCGCGTACGAATTCCGCCTGTACGACGAATTGATCCATGTCGCCGGCGACGGCCAGAATACCGATCTGCGTTCGGGCCTTCCGCTCGACGGAATCCAGGCCAGCGTTCCCAATATCGACTTCGGCTCCATCATCACCTTCACCGACAGGGATGGTGACCAGGTAACTCTGAGCGGCAAGTTCACGGTAACGATCACCGACGACGTGCCGCAGGCCGATATCGATATCGGCCACGGTTCGGTCACGGTCGACGAAACGCCGGGCAACCAGGCGGACGACACGACCTCGAGCAGCGTCCGGAATCTGTTCGCCAATCTCGAAGCGACCTTTGTCGACGGCGTCCGTCTCGTCGGCGATGATCCCGACGTGGCGGGCGACAATAACGGCGGCAACTCCGGCAATGGCGCCATTGCATACGCGCACAGCGATTTTGCCGTGGTCGTCAACGATTCTGTCATCGGTTCGGATTCGCCTCCCTATCCGCATCAGTTCACGCTGAGCGTTACCAACGGCAACGGAACGCCTTCCGGTCTGTTCGTGACCGACGGAAGCCCGATCAATCTGTCGATGAAGGACGGCCTGGTCATCGGCACCGTCGTTGGCGGCCAGTTCGACGGCAAGGTCGCCTTTGCAATCGCGATCGGCGCGGACGGCGAGGTCAGCGTCGCGCAATATCTCTCGATCAAGCACGACGACCGCGGGGATTCGAACGAATCCAACGACAACGGCAGCAACAGCAACGACGCGTCGCCGGACGATCCGTCGACGATCCAGCAGACCCTGAATGGCAAGATCACCGCAACCTTGACGGTGACGGATTCGGACGGTGACCAGTCGTCGAATTCCGTCAATATCGGCAACCTCATTACCTTCCTCGATGACGGCCCGTCGATTAACGTCCGCGTCGCCGACGGTTTCCTGGTCGTTCACGACGAGACCCCGGGCGTCCAGTCGTCCGACAACGACACGACGGCGCAGGCCGTCAGGGATCTTTTCGCCAACGTTCACGACAAGGGATCGGATCCGCATCTCACCAACGGCCAGAAGGTCGATGGGGCCATCGGGTTTGCCCAGAGTGAGGGCGCGGCGCTGACGATCTCTGCCAGTTTCGGTGCGGACGGTCCGGCAACCTCGAATTCCAGGGTGTTCTCGCTCACCCTGAACGGCGGGAACGGCGCGGATTCCGGCCTCGACACGACCGATGGAAAGAGCATCTATTTGTTCAAGGAAGGCGACCTGATCGTCGGCCGCTTCGACGGCCCGGATTCGGGCTCGGGTGTGAACAATAGCGGCAGCGACCCGGCGGCATTTGCTATCGCCATCGATCCGGTCACCGGCAAGGTTTCGGTAGTCCAGTATGTTTCGCTCAAGCACGGTGATACATCCGAGGTCGACGAGTACATCGCAATCGCGAGCAACAAGATCTTTGCCACGGTGACGGTCACCGATGGCGACGGCGACTCCGCCAGGGATTCGGCTGATATTTCCGGCAAGATCCGGTTTGAAGACGACGGTCCGACAGTTGCGGACATCAAGATTTCCGCGGTTGTGGACGAAGACGGATTGCCGACAGGCAATCCGGATGCTGGTCGCCCCGGCGAGACCGCGGAGACCGGATCGGCGATCGCCAGCGGTTCGCTGGCTGCGCTGGTCAAGTTCGGGGCGGATGGTCCGGGCTCGACGGCATTCGATCTCGTGGTTCAGAACAGCCCGGTAAACAGCGGCCTGGATTCCAGGGGTAGTGACGTACTCATCGTGTCCGATGGTTCGACGCTGCGTGGCTACGTCAATCTGGGCGGCAGTTCCGGCTACCAGGCCGACACCGACCGCGAGGTGTTCACGCTCACGGTCAATTCCGACGGCACTTACACCTTCACTTTGAAGGATCAGATCGATCATCCGTCGCTGAATGGCGACGCCGGTGACAACACCGAGAATCTGCTCACGACGGTGCTCGACCTCTCCAACTATATCATCGCGACCGACGGTGACGGCGACTCGGTCAGGCTGACGACCGGTACGTTCACCGTTCAGATCCAGGACGATATTTCGGTAGCGAACGCGGATGTCGATTCGGTTACTGGTTCTGTGAAAACCCTGAATTTCGACGACGTCCCGCTTGGCGAGGATAGCGAAACGCCGATCGTTTCGTCCTATCACGGCTTCAACTTTATCCAGGCGGGCATTCACAATCCGCCGGGCTCGGGCCCTTTTGCGAATTATGCTCCTCACTCGGGCAGCAATCTTGCGTTCATCGGGGAAAAGAATGGCGTCGAGCAGGCGGGGTATACCGGGACTGCGGGCGACCCGATCTCCATAGCCCACACCGACGGCAGCAGGTTCACAGCGCTCGGAGCATGGTTCTCGTCGAACGGCTCCGAGCCGATGACCATTACCGTTTCCGGTTACCTCAATGGCGTTCTGGTTAGCAGCTTCACTCAAGAAATCCATCAGGGTGGAGCGGGTGGACCGACCTATGTGAATCTCGCCGTTCTCGGCAGCGTCGACAAGATCACCCTCGACGCGCCCAACTATTTCGGTTTCGACGATTTTGCATACATCGACAATTCGACTGCTACCGGCAACGTCATCACCGGGGCCGGCACGACGAACAACGGCCCAGACTTGCTTGGTGCAGACGGAGCAAAGATCACGGGCGTCGTTGGCGTGACCGCCGACACGAGCTCGGACGGTTCACATAATTTCCAGGTAAACGGCCAGTACGGCACGCTCGTCATCAACGAGAATGGCGAGTACATCTATACCCGCTTCGACGGGGCGCCGATTGTTGCGAACGATGTCTTTACCTACACCCTGACCGATGGCGACGGCGATTCCTCGACCGCGACGCTGACGATCGGCATTTCCGATGCCGGCGTCACGTTTTCGGGAATCAACGCTCAGGACGGTGATATCATCGTCCATGAAAACGATCTATTGGCGAGCCGCGGCGTCGGCGAGTCGGCCGGCTCGAGCCCGGATTCCGGTAATCTCACGAAGAACGGAACGTTTGCTATCTCGGCCACCAACGGTCTGGACAGCCTGGTCATCGACGGTCACGCCGTCATCACCAATGGCGCTTTCACCGCGACGTCGTTTACGACCGCAACCGGGAACACGTTCTCGATAACGGGGTTCGACGGCACAAACGTAAGCTACAGCTACACGCTCGTTGACAACGAGCAGCATGCGTCAGTGCAGGGCAACAACAACCTGTCTGAAAATCTGAGCATTGTCGCAACGGACGCCGATGGCGATTCTGCCACGTCGACGATCAAGATCGTCATCATCGACGATGTCCCCACGGCGGTGGCCGGAGCGGCATTGACGGTCGCAGAGACTGACGGTGTCACCCCCGGCACCAATCTGCTTCTCAACGACATCAAGGGGGCGGACGGGGCTACGGTTACCGCGGTCGATATCGGCAGCGGCTTGCAGTCCATAGCGCCAAGCGGAACGACCACCCTCTCGAACGTCAACGGGACGTATACATTCCATGCGGATGGCACATGGACGTTCGATCCATCCGTCAATGCGAGCAACTCCAGCACAACAGGGAATTTCATCTACGAGATCACCGACGGCGATGGTGACACGTCGACCGCCGAGCAGGTGGTCAATATCACCAACGCCAATGCCGTACCGACGGCGGGTTCGCAGTCCATCACCGTCGATGAGGACGGGTTGCCGAACGGCATTGCCGCCTCGCAACCCGGCGACGTCGCCGCCAGCTTCATCACGCTGTCCGGAACGCTGGGCCACAACTTCGGTCCCGACGGTCCGGCGGCCTCGGATCCGATCAATTTCTCGCCGATGGACAACGGATCGCACACGACTCCGGTCGGAATCTCGTCCGGCGGCGTGGCGCTGAAGTACTACTGGGATGACGCCGGTGACACGCTTTATGCGTCGACGAACACGACGTCGCTTGCGAATGCACAGTCCACCGCGGCCTTCAAGGTGGAGCTGAACACCGCGACCGGTGGCTTCACCTACACGCAGATCAAGCCGGTCGACCATCCGGGCCACGATGCAGACGGCGCGAACAACGGGCCGGAGACTTCCTACGAGGACAACCTCGTCGTCAATCTCAGCTATCAGGTCAAGGATTCCAACGGCGATACAGCCACGGGAACGATATCGGTCACGATCAACGACGATTCTCCGGCCGCGGCGCCGATCGTGAAGACGGTGACCGAGGGGGCGTCTGACACCAATATCCTGCTGATCCTCGACCGTTCGGGAAGCATGGGGTTCGATTCGGGAGTCTCGGGCTATGCCACGCGCCTCGACCTGCTCAAGGCGGCCGCCAATCAGTTGCTCGACCAGTACGATGCCGCCGGCGACGTGCGGGTCCAGATCGTCAAGTTCAACGACAACGCACAGAAGCAGGGCAGCGTGTGGCTGTCGGTGGCGGATGCCAAGACCTACATCAACGGCCTGACTGCCGACGACGGCACCGACTATGACGATGCCACGGCGCTCGCGCCGGACGCGTTCGACGATCCGGGCAAGCTCACCACGCCCGGCGTGCGCAACGTCTCCTACTTCATTTCGGACGGGCAGCCGGAGCCGACCAGCGAGCAGGTGTCGGGCTCCGAGCTGACCGACTGGATCAACTTCGTCAACGCCAACGACATCGTGTCCTACGCGATCGGCCTGGGCTCGTCCGCGCCGGATACCTATCTCGATCCGCTGGCCCATGACGGCCGCGGCACGGGCTCGGGCACCGATACCGATGCGTTGATCGTCACCGATCTCAACCAGCTGCAGTCGACGCTGGTCGGCACCGTCAATCCATCGATTTCCGGCTCGGTCATCGACGGCAGCATTCCGACATCGTTCGGCGCCGACGGCGGCTACGTGAAATCGATCGCCATCGACGGCAAGATCTATTCCTACAGCCCCACGAGCAACTCGATCACCGAGTTGGGCTCGGGCCAGAACGCCTACAGTTTCAATACCGCGACCCACAAGCTGACGATCACGTTCTCCGGCAGCGCCGGCGAAAGCTTCGTCATCGACCTCGACGACGGCACCTACGTCTACACGCCGCCGACCAATATCGCGGCCGACTTCAGCCGTCCGTTCACCTACACCCTGACGGACAACGATGGGGATACGGTGTCGTCCACGCTGACGATCAATATCGACAACGTGAACGGTGCGCCGGTTCTCGACGCCAACGCGTCACCGTTCCTCGTGGCGATCACCGAAGATGCGGTCGCACCCTCCGGCGCGGTGGGCACGCTGGTCTCGTCGCTGGTGGACCTGACCGGTGGCGGCGGCATCAACAACGTGACGGACGCGGATGGTCCGGGTCTCGGCATCGCCATCACCGGCACCAACAGCGCCAATGGTACCTGGTTCTATTCGACCAACGGCGGAACGACCTGGACTGCGGTCGGTGCGGTCAGCAACAGCAGCGCACTGCTGCTCGAAGCCAACGGCGACACCCGGCTGTACTTCCAGCCGGCCGCCAACTTCAGCGGCACAGTCACGGACGGCATAACATTCCGCGCGTGGGATGAGACAACGGGCACCGCAGGCACGAAGGTGAATACCTCGACCAACGGCGGCAGCACCGCCTTCTCGAGCGCCACCGATACGGCCAGCGTCACCGTGAACGCGGCGAACGATGCGCCGACGATCATCGCACCGAATGGTGGAGCCGCGTTCAGCGTCTCGATCAACGAGAACACCACAGCGGTGACTGATATCGACGCCACCGATCCGGATGCCGGGCAGACCCTGACCTACTCGATCGTCAATACACCGGGAACGGACTTCAGCAGGTTCACGATCAATTCGTCGACCGGCGCGCTGAAGTTCACGTCTGCTCCGAACTTTGAGGCTCCCAACGATATCGGCGGAACCGACAACGACAATGTCTATTTTGTCACCGTCCAGGTCTCGGACGGCAACGGCGGTACCGACACGCAGAGCATTACGGTCACGGTCAACAATGTGAACGAGGTAACCGCGGTCAACGACATCATCCGGACCAACTTCGATGGCACCGCCTTCAATGTTCCGGAGTGGGCGCTGCTGCACAACGATACGACCGAAAGCGGGAGTTTGGACGTCACCGGCGTGTCTAATGAAGACAGCCTTGATGTGGCGAACCCGGCAGGCAACGTCGTTAACATCGACGACGGAAGCAGCGCCAACGGCGGTTCGTTCGACTACACCGCTTCCAACGGCACGTCGACGGATACCGGTAGCGTCGAGGTATTCAACAAGAACGGCGGCGGTGACGTCACCGGCACGGCGTCGAACGAGATCCTCGTTGGCGACGGCGATGGCGATACGTTCGACGGGAAGGGTGGCGTGGATATCGTGTTCGCCGGCGGCGGCACCGACACTATTGTCGCCGACCAGAACGACTATGTGATGGACGGTGGCGACGGCACGGATACGCTCCGCGTCGACGGCAATTTCACAAGTCAGGACAACGCCCAGATCGTCAACGTCGAGAAGGTTGTGGTCAACGCCCCGGGATTGACGTTGAACCTTTCGAACCAGACCGAAGGCTTTTCAATCACGGCCAATGCGGGGGGCGGCACGATCATCGCCGGCACCGGCGGCGATACGGTGATGATCAACGCGGGCATCACGACCACGGCGTGGAGCATCGATCTTGGAATCGACAGTGCTGCAGACAAGATCGTCTTCAACCACACTTCGATGGGCGACACGCACAATACGGTTGCCACCGTTTCCCATTTCGCCGTGGCAAACGACAAGATCGCTGTGACGTTCAACGGTGCCGCGATTGCGAATGGGACGTTCACGAACATCAGCGCGGCGGATGCCGACAACCCGGGAGAAGTGATCGAGTTGACGGGTGCGTTTACCAGTCCGAACCTGACGCTGGACGGAAACGGAGCTGCCATCGAAACCGTCATCGCCAATGCGATCGATGACATCGCGGCTGGTACTTACACGGTCATCGTCTACTCGAACAATACGGCTGGCGCGGACGCGGGCATCTACACGATGAACGTGGGTTCCACGATCAGCGGTAGTGGATCGAATCTTGGTACCGGCAGCTTCACCCTTGAGCACGTCATGACGCTCACCGGTGTTGGTTTCGGAAATCTATCCGATGCCAACTTCGTGGCGACGGCCGACCCGATCGTGCTCGATCTCGGCCAGCATGGAATTTCGTTCACGTCGCTGGAGAACGGCGTCGGGTTCGACATCAACCACGACGGCGTCCAGGACCAGATTGCCTGGACTGCCAACGGTGAAGACGGCATCCTCGCGTTTGATCTCGACGGCTCCGGCAAGATCGAAGGCGGCAAGGAACTGTTCACGCCGAACTTCAACGGCGGCCAATTTGCCGACGGCATTGCGGCGCTTGCGAGCCTCGATGGCAACCATGACGGCGTGATCGACAGCCAGGATCAGGCTTTCGGCGACCTCGTGGTCTGGCAGGACGCCAACCACAACGGCGTCAGCGAGACCGGCGAACTGGCGACGCTCGGCGATCTCGGCGTCACCAGCATCAGCCTGAGCACGACGCCGGGCGGCGCGCCGATCGACGGCCAGCACATCGCGGGCACCGGCAGCTTCACTTATGCGGACGGCAGCACGGGCACCTTTGTCGAAGTGGATCTGGATGCCTCCCTTGGCACGGCATCTGCCCAGCCCGACAGCCATCCTGCGGAAGATCATGATCTGTCGGCATTCGCGGCGGTGGCGGCGGAGATCGATTGCGGCGGTGGCGATATCGACCTCAGCGGGCTGCAACAGCCTGGGGCAGATCACGCTCCGGCGCCGCAGACGCAGGGGGCCGAAGCGGGGCATGCGGGCGTGGATGCCGGCGCGACGACGCCCGCTGCCATCACGATCATGCATGAGCAGGCCGCGCTTGCGATGCAACTGGCGGCGTCGTAACCGCCCGACGTTTGAACGACAAATCCGCCGGCTGTAGCCGGCGGATTTTTTTATGCGGGATCGATTTACCCCAGCCGATCATTCGCTACGAGGTCCCGCCGCCGGCCTTGCAGCCGATGTGCCTTGGGATGTGGCCGTCTATTTTCGGTTCGGGTCGGCCACGATCTTGACGCGCTGGCTGACGCGCGCCTTGGGCTGGGCGCCGCGCTGTGGAATCCGCACCTGAAGCGGCTTTGCCGGTGTGCCTTGCGTTCCGACATCGGAATAGCGGCCCTTGAACCGGTGCAGGCCGATATGTTCGATCTCGTGGGCGGTATTGACCCAGACCTCGCCGCCGCACGCGTTCCAGCGATGACAGAATGAAAAATCCTCCGACAACAATGCACCGTTGACCCGGACCGGCTCGAAGGCACGGATCAACCGGTCGAGGTTGGCGGCGAGGGGAGAGTTGATCTTCGCCGCGGGATCGCTGAGCGTCGGCATTTTCTCGAGCATGGTCGCGATTGCCGTACGAGCGATCAACAGCACACCCGCGCCACAGCCGTCGACCTGTATGAAACCCGCATTTGGACTGGCAATGCTCATGCCGCGCTTCTTGCGGACGATGTAATCGTGTCCCCGGGCAATTGCCCGCTTCGCCGGCTCGCCCGCCGCAGAGAGCTCGGCAACGCGCTCGAGGTTGATCTGCCGCTTCGGGTAGATGACGCCAACCACCGGTCGGCCGAAATCGACCATCTCCAGGACGAGCTCGGCCGGATACCCCATGTCGGCATCGATGAATAGCAGATGCGTGGCGTCGGTCTTGTCGAACCAGCGGGTCAACAGAAAGTTGCGGCTCTCGGCAATGTCGGCATAGGCGATACTGGAGAAGGTCGAATCCCACTTGCGGCGCTGGAACGCCTTCATCAGCCGGAACAGGCTTTGCACGTAGGGTGTGTAGAAGACCTCGCCAAAGGCAGGAGTGGCAATGGTGATCTTTGTCAAACCGGCGCTCCGCTCGAACCGACACTTGCGTCGGTCATAACACCCTGCCGCCGGCCGGGAAACTGCGCGGGGAGAGTCACCGCGATTGGCGCTCACATCAGCAAGGGGCTGCCGGGCATCGAGGCGCCTTCCGCGACCGGCTCCGCGCCGGTCCATTCGAATGGCGGCCGCGCGCTGGCGGCAGCGGGGGCCGCCGCACGCTGACCGTCGGGCAGCGTACGCCTGGCGTAGGGCGCCGCGAACAGATGTACCCCGTCGTGATTGATGGCGAACAGGGGCGTGAAGCTCGAAGCGTTCGAATCTTCGATCAGTGGCGATTGCCGGTTGTCCAGGATCAGCCAGCGATCCTCGAGGCGCGCGGCCAGCACCGCATGATCCTGCCGGACGGCGCGGTCGCGCACCAGCAAGAGCTGCAGGTTTTCGCGAGCGAAACCGGCTTCCCGCAAGGCCACGTACTTGGCGATGGCGTAATCCTCGCAGTCGCCCCTGGCGGTAGCAAAGCTCGCAAGCGGCGCGCTCCATCGATCGGCTTCACCGTGCTGGCTGTAGTCGCTGACGTAACGGATCGCCATGTTGACAGCGCGATTGACCTCCTCGAGCCTGGCGCGCCCGGACTTGGCGTTGACCGCCCCGATCAGGCGCAGGAACTGGGCGGCGTGGAGCGGGCAGGATTCCGCATCGGTTCGGCACCGGCTCAGCGTTAGCTGCTCGCGCGCCATGTCGGTCTCGATGTTCCGCCATTTGCGCCAAAGCATCCCTTCCGGCGCGCGAAAGGTGAACAGGCCGAACGGCTCCTTGCCGACCGGCTTCGCCTCATTCAGCGCAGGCGGCGCATCCGTTGCGACATTCGCTGTTGTTCGCGAGGCCAGCCGGACCGCATCGGGACCGCGGCCGCGCTGACCGTCCACTTTTGCCAGAACGGCATTGATACTGAAAAACGTTGCAGGAGGCCGCGCCGGTTCGCGGTCCGGAGAAGGAGGCGTCGACTCCAGCGCCAGATCCAGGCTCGGCTCATCCGTGGCCATCACGCCGGATGAACCTGCGCTGACGCTGAAAGTGCAAACCAGAGCGGCAAGCCCGGACAAGCCAAGCTTCCGCAATCCGTGACGCGGTGTCATCGCGACGTCCCCATTCCAGGGAACGTCAGTCAACGTCTGAGCGTCGATCCGCGTTCCCACAACTGTTATCGGGACGCAGCTAACGGCAGCGCGGCTTAGACCGGGTTAAATCGGCTTAGCAATCAAAGGAATACAGAAAAAGCAGTCAACTACAGGTTGGCCGCATCGCTCCAAATCGCCCCAAATGGGGCGGCCAAAATTGACACTTTGTTAAGCAATCCGGTGCGCCTCAGCGCTCGCGCAGGGCTTCATCGCGCAGGCTGCGCGCGGGTTTGAGCAGATAATCCAGCACGGTCTTCTCGCCGGTGAGAATTTCGACCGTGGCGATCATGCCCGGAATGATCGGCAGCGAGTTCTTGGCGGTTCCCAGATGGTTCTTTTCGGTCCGAACCATCACGCGGTAAAAGGTCTCCTGGCGTTCGGTCTTGTCCGCCTTGTCGTCGACGATGGTATCGGCGCTGATGCGTTCCACCTTGCCCTTCAGCGAGCCGTAGACCGAGGAGTCGTAGGCGGAAAGCTTCACCACCGCGTCCTGGTCGGGGCGGATGAAGGCGATGTCCTGCGGCCGGATCCTGCCTTCTACCAGCAGCGAGTCGTCGAGAGGGATGATGTCCATCAGGTTGGCACCGGGCTGCACCACCGCGCCGATGGTCGTGACGTTCAGCTTGTTGACGATCCCGTGCACGGGGGCTTTGAGGTCGGTTCGGCGCACGCGGTCCTGCGCGGACTTGATGTTTTCATCGAGCACGGCGAGGTCGGACTTCGACTTGGCGAGATCCTCGTTGGCCTGCGATTGAAAGGAGGCGAGCGTGTTCGCTATCTTCGATTGCGCCTCGGCGAGCTGCCCGCGCATTTCCGTCGCCTGACGGTCGAGCCGCAGCATTTCGATTTCGGGCACGACCTTCTGCTCGAACAGCCGGCGGGTGAGGGTGAGCTCGCGCTCGAGCAGTTTGAGGGTGCCGCTGAGCCGCGTGACCTGCTGGTTCAGCACGTCGACGTCCTGCGCCACTTTCTGCGCGCGCAGTTTGAACACGCTGGTCTCGGTGGCGACTGAGGCCGGCACCACCGTGTCGAGCTGATCGGGGAAGGTGACCTCGCTGCGTCCCTGCGCCTCCGCCTCGAGCCTTGCGACACGGGCTGCCATCGCGGCGCGCCGCTCCCTTATTTCACCGAACTCGGAAGCAAATTTGGTGTCGTCGATGCGCATCAGGGATTGCCCCTGCTGTACGATCGCACCCTCCTGGATGAGGATTTCTCCGACGATACCGCCTTCGAGGCTCTGCACCACCTGGGTTTGCCGCGAGGGCACGACGCGTCCGTTGCCGCGCTTGACCTCGTCCAGCACTGCGAAATGCGCCCACGTCAGGAACGCTACCAGCATGGCCAGGAACGTAATCAGCAGCATGCGGGAGGTCCGCGGGGTGCGTAGCGCAGCTGCGGCACGGATATCGTTTGCGAATGCAAAATCAGTTGGCGGCATTTGGCTTCTGCACCCGGGTTGCAACGCCGGCAAAGCTTTCGGCCGGAGCCGGGGCGGGCTTGCCCTGAAGGATCGCCATGACCTTGTCGCGCGGTCCGTCTGCGACCAGGCGGCCGTTGTCGAACAGCAGCAGCCGGTCGACCATGCCGAGCAGCGAGAGACGATGCGTCGAGATGATGATCGTCATCCGTTCGTCGCGCAGCGCTTTCAACCGTTCGAGAAACTCGGTTTCGCTGCGGACGTCGAAATGCGCGGTCGGCTCGTCCAGAAACAGCACCCGCGGCTTCCTGATAAGCACACGCGCCAGTCCGATCGCCTGCTTCTGGCCGCCGGAGAGGCTGCGACCTCCCTCGGAGATCGGCATGTCGTAGCCCATCGGATGGCCGGCGATGAAGCTTTCGACGCCGGCGAGCCGCGCAGCCTCGAGCACTTCCTCGTCGGTCGCGTGCGGCTTTCCGAGCGCGATGTTGTCGCGCAGCTTACCGAAGAACAGGTCGGTATCCTGCAAGGCAAATCCAATTCCCGTGCGCAGGTCGGACGGGTCGTACTGGCGGGAGTCGACGCCGTCGACCAGGATGCGGCCTTCCTGCGCTTCATAGAATCCAAGCAGGAGGCGACCCACCGTGGTCTTGCCTGAGCCGACGCGGCCGATGATGCCGATCTTTTCGCCCGCCTCGATCTTGAACGTGACCTTGTCCAGCGCCTTGCCCGGGGCGCTGGGATAGCTGAAACTGACATTCTCGAAGCTGATGCGTCCTTCGTTGATCTTGCGGGTAACGTAGGCCCGCTCGGGCGATCGCTCCCGCTCCAGCGACATGATGCGGTCGATTGACTTGAGCGACGCCAGGGTCTGGGTGCCGCGCGTGATGATCGAGGCAATGCCGGCGATCGGTCCCAGCACGCGGCCGGCAAGCATGTTGGCGGCAACGAGTGCGCCCACCGAGAGCTTGCCGTCGAGAATGAGAAACACGCCGATGATGACCATCAACAGGCTGGTTATCTGTTGAGCCGAACTGGCGCTGGTCAATGTCAGCGAGGACCAGAAGTGCACGTCTTCGCCCGATCTCGCCGTGGCTGCGACGGAACGCTCCCAGGCGGTCTGCATGCGGGCTTCCGAGCCGGTGGCGCGGACGGTCTCGAGACCCGAGAGGGATTCAACCAGCACGCCGTGACGCGCGGCGGATTCCGCCTGCAGCCGTTTCATCGCCCGATCGAGCGGCCGCTGCATGATGAAGCCGACCGCGATCATGACCGGCAGCATGATCAAAGGTATCCACGCCAGCGGCCCCGCGATCGTGAACAGCACGGCAAGGAACAGCATGGCGAACAAGAGATCGGTTGCCGACACGATGCTGCCGGAAGTGAAGAACTCGCGTACCGAGTCGAAGTCGCGCAACTGATTGGCGAGGATGCCGACCGAGGCCGGCCGCTGCGCCATCTTGACCGCCATGACGTGCTCGAAAATATTCGCCGCCAGCACGACATCCATGGTCTTGCCGGTGACATCGATCATGCGGCTCCGTACGGCCCGCAGCACGAAGTCGAATACGACCGCAATGCCCATGCCGACGGACAATGCAATGAGCGATGGAATGGCGCCGTTGGGAATGACCCGGTCGTACACGCTCATGGTGAACAGGGGCATCGCCAGCGCGAGAATGTTGATCAGGAGTGCCGCCAGCGCGATGTGCCCGTAGCTGCGCCAGTGGACCTTGACTACCGACCAGAACCAATGGTTGCGAGGCAGATCTCCGGCGGCAACGGCACGTGCATTGGCCTCGGCAGCGGCCCTCACCAGGAAAGTGTAGCCGGTATAGTCGGCGCTGAGTTCCTTGATGCTCACGACCTTCGAGGCATCATCCTGCTTCGTTGGATCCAGAACCTTGACGCTCTGATTAACCGTATCGATCCCGAGGAGTATCAGCGCCGTACCGGTGCGCATGACCAGGACCGCTGGAAGAACGATCGCGGGGATGTCGGCAATATCCCGCTTGATCGCCTCGGTCTCCAGTCCGGCCCGCCGGGCAGCCCGGTCGTACAAGGCCACCGAGAGCCGTCCATCGAGAATCGGAAGGCCGCCCAACAGAGCCTCCCTGCTCACGGCGCGGCCGTGATGGGCGGCCAGATAAGTCAGGGAAGCGGCGAGGGGGTCGGCGAGGGGATCGGACCTGGGCGTGCTGAGATCGGCAGGTCCAATGATCCTGTCCGACGCATCTTCAACTGGTTCAATTGGCCGGGCTTCAGCCTGCTTGGGGGTCCGCGAGAACAAAGCAAATGCCTCTGATCATGAACAAGTCCCGCCGAACCGGGGCGCGGCTAACAATTGTCAGAATATAGTAGTTCGCTTTGCCAAACACACGCCGGATTCAGCTATCCTGTCAGACAGTTAATACAGGAACCAGCGCCGTCGTCCCGCCGGGGCCTACTCACACAGGATAAACCTTAACGCGTTTATTTCCTGTTGGGGGGAAACGCCGACAGCAGCCAGTGTGGCTTGTCGTCATTCGCCGAAGCATACGACATCGAGGGCTGCACCGTCGGATCGACGTGGCTCGTGACCAGGTTTGGCGCCAGGCCGTTCTTCTGGGCGAACCACTCCGGCGCTCCGAGCATTCGCGCTACGGCCGATCCGCGATGCCAGCGGTCACTAAAGGCGTCCCGTGGCTCGCTGGCAGCGGCATAGGCGAGGGGGACAGCGGAAGGCGCAACGGCCGGAGTCGCGACCCGCAGCGGTTCAGAACCGGTCTGGGGCAGATTCACGCGAGGCGTGGGAAGCGTGTAGGCGGGCAGGCCGATCGGCATCAAATCGACCGGCGCGGCATCCACCGGAGGCGGCGCCTTAAGGTATTCAAGCAAAGTGCCCATCGCCGCCAGCATCTGATAGTCGGCGAAAACGATGACGCCGCGCGACGACGTCAGCGAGACGGCGGCGTTGAAATACTGGTTCTGCGCATTCAGCAGATCGATCAACGAGCGCTGGCCGAGTTCGTATTCCTTGTCATAGGCCGCGATGGCTTTGCGATCCGCCTGCAATTGACGCGTTAAGGCTGCAACGCGCGTTGCCGTGACCGTACGCGCGGCCCAGGCCTTGTCGATCGACTCGAGTGCATCGCGCTGCAACCGCGCGTGACGCATGGTCGCTTCGGTATGGCGCTCGGCCATCTCGTTACGACGCCATGCATCCTGGCCGCCGCGGAAGATGTCCCAGGACATGACGACCTTGCCGCTATAGTCGTCATGCGTGACGCCCAGATACGGGTAGGTGTTGTCGGAGTGAGTAGCGCGGCCCTCCAGCGACAGGTTGGGGACAAAAGCGCCGTCGGTAACCTTGAAGGCATACTTGGCCGCGTCAACGTCCGATTGCGCCGCCCTGATCGTCGGATTGAAGCGAACGGCTACAGCCAACGCCTCATCCCTGGTGGTCGGCAATCCCGACAGGGGGGCCGGGAAGCGGAGATTGTGCGGCTCCAGTCCAACGACCCTGCGGTACTTGGCGCGACCCTCGTCGAGGCTCCTGCGGAATTCCGCCAACGTCGCGCGGGCGTTCTCGACCCGCTCCCGCGCCGTTTCCAGATCGCCTTCGCCCGCTCGTCCACCCGAAAAACGCGAGTTGACGTTCGAGAATATCCTTTCATGGATGGCAACGTTCTGCTGGCCGAGTTCGACGAGACGCAGATAGCGGACCACATCAACGTAAGCTTCCGCTGCATCCAGCGCGATCAGTTCGGTTCGCTCGCGGACCCGGAAGGCTGCCGCGTTGACCCTGGCCGACTGGCGCCAGATGTCATTGATCGATGCAAAGCCGTCAAACAACACCTGCCGTACGACGACCGACCCTTGAGATCCGTTGCGCCAGCCGCCGGCTCCCGGCGCCGGTATTGGCGTGGCCGACGAACTCACAACCGCGGCGCTCTGGTCGAACTTCTCCGGACCGTATCGAGCCTCCAGGCGAACCTGCGGCAGCAGTGTGCTTTGGGTCTGACGAAGCTCCGATTCCGTGGCGCGTCGATTCGCGGACGCCTCACCGACACCCGGGTTGGTCAGGGTGGCCTGTTTCAGCGCATCGTTGATGGAAAAAGGCTGAGCGGAAACAGCCGCAGTTGTGGCCAAGATGCTGGCGAACGCGAAAAATGCCGATTTCATCCTGGCCCTGCCCCGTATAACGCTTCAAAGAAACCGGGGTCATGCCGACCCCGGATCGTCCAATGGTTCAATTGAGTGTGCAGGCTAACAAATGGAACTCAAATCCCCTATGACATTTCAGTCACACATTCGCCCAACCTTCGACAGGCCACCAACGCAGTTCGTGGGTTTTACGGCCAAAAGACCGTAATTCTGCCCAGAAAAAAGTAGGAAAATACCAGCGCCAGCCATTGTCCGATTGCCCCAAGCCACTGATGCCCCTCTCATTTCAGGAGTATCATGATCCGCCCGAGAGCCAGATTGCAGCAGGTGCCTTAACGCGAAACTAAGTTTGGCGGAGCGCGAAAAAAAAGCGTCGCAGGCTGCCTTTATTCGAACAACCGCTAGTTATGACGACATAAAGATGCGCTTATTGCTATATTGATCGTAACGCATCATTCGTGAGTCGTTTTTTCGACGTCGCCGATCGAACGGCTTTTCTGCTTTCGGCTGCCGAGCCCTGCGGTCGTTCGCTGCACGGTTCTCCGCGCAGCCCGACATCGCCGCTGTCCTGGCCTTGCTGGATTTGGTTCGATCGGGACGTTAGTATTCCGAGCGAGGGCGCGCCTTTCCAGGAGGTTCGACCATGACACGGCACCTTGTTTTCGCGATCACGCTTGTTGGTACGGGATTGCTGCTAAACTCTCCGGGACAAGCACAGCACTGGCGCTGTGAAGACCAGGCGGCGAATTGCCTGGGCAGATGCGCCGACAGGGCCGGAGGAGCAGGCGACTGGGGAGGCCATCAGAGCAAGTGTCTGCGCTGCGACTGGCGGCTCATCAAATGCGTGCGCAATGCGACCATGCGCCTGTCGCGCTATTAGTCAGCACGCAAGCGCCAGGGGCTCGGTTGTCCGCACGAGATTCTTCCAGACAAGGATGCATGGCGACAGAGGTCGAAGCCTCACGCCGCACGACCATCTGCACTTTTTTAACCGCTGCGCTGTACCGTCTCAGCAATCGCGGATCGCTCCCAAGGCCCGCGAGGACTTAGTAGCGTAACCGCGTAGGAAGCCCGTCGACTCAACCCGGCGGGCTTCTTTGGTTATGGGAACATTCTGAAGGCTTCGCAGTTGATTGAGCGGCGACGGAATCTTGCGAGGAGCGGGACAGTCCCGGCATCAGGCCATGCGGCGTAACGCCCGCGTGGCCTTTGTCTTGTGGAGGGCGGGGCCGCCTCGAGGGCACGAAGCGACCCCTGATCGCACAGTACGCAGGCCATACTGGGGGGCGGCCAATCTGCGCGACTGCGGCCACGCTAGGCTTGTTTGGGACGTCCGCAACGAAAGTCGCGCATTAAGCTTGATGTCCGCGATGGAGGTTAATTCTGGAACCGCCATCAGGCGCCATACGCCTGCTAGGCGAATGGACGACGCAGTCGATCCGAAGACCCCGACAAAAGCGAAAGCCCCGCCTTGGGGGAAGCGGGGCTTTCAATGTGGGCTTGCGAGGCTTGGGGGGACCTCAGATGTGTGTCTGCCCGGCCGCAAAAAAGGTTCAACGGGGAGGAGAGGCCCGTAAAGGATTTTTGCTTCAGGCCGGGCGGGCCGCCGCTCGCAGCGAGCGCGTTATCAAATCGCAATGGCCGCCAACCTTCCTAGTCGGTCCAAGTGCGCTCGCCGCACCGGCATTCGAACATGTGGATGACAGCGCCGGTGTCGGAAATCACGACCGCCCTGACATGCCGGAGTTTTTCATCGCAGAAGCGGCAGGTCTTGGTGGCCTGGTCCACGACGGTGGCAACCTTCTCGGCGCGAAATAGCTCCATGGCGCTCCCCCAGACGGCAAGGCAGGATAGGGAGCATTGGGGACGGGTAAAAGTGGTAATCCCTCGGCCGTTTGGGGCCAGTTTTGAGGCGGTGACCTAGAGTCCACACGGAATCAGCGCAGCGACGGGGCTGATCCGCATCGTCGAGCGTACTGACCCTCCGCAATATGGTAATAGTATCAGATCATTATCCGGAATTTTTGGCGGAAGGGGTGGGATTCGAACCCACGGTACCCTTGCAGGCACGCCGGTTTTCAAGACCGGTGCCTTAAACCACTCGGCCACCCTTCCGATGCAGCGACATCAAGCATCTGGTGGTCGGAAGATCAAGAACGGTCTGTGAACAGATCTTCTCGGGTCGAAGTATGAACATCGGGGCGGCGTGGACCATTGCAGAGCTCAATTCGACCTGAGGCTTGCCACGATCATCCGGCGCAGCTTTGGCCAGTTCCGGTCCTCGACCACCAGCCGGAATCCGAGATTTGCAGGCGGGACGCCGGCGGCGCAGCCGCCCGTGCGAGGGTCCCGGATAAAATCGGTCATATAGGTCCGGTGCGCGCCTTGCACGACGCGGACTCCGCAATTGGTATTGCTGACCTGAGCCGCTCCCGTCGGCTGCAGCGTCATCCGCAGGAAGCACGTGCTGGTCCATTCCCAGACGTTGCCGCCGACGTCGTTGATGCCGCTCTCGTTGCGGCCGAACGTGCCGATCGGTTGCGGATCAGTTGCGACAGGGCGCGCCCGGTTGGCTTCGGCCTCGTAACGCGCGATCCAGGCTTGTGCCGGATCGCCCGGATCGGCCAGCGGAAGCGCTTCGTCGCGGGCTTTCTCGCCGGCGGCGAATACCCACTCCTCATCGGTCGGCAGTCGATGCACGACGCCCGTCCTTTTCGTGATCCAGTCGGCGTAGGCCGTTGCATCCCGCCAGTTCACGCCAACCATGGGACGATCCGCCGCTCCCGATGCATGGGGGATGCGAGGGCACGTGCCGTCATCGACGCAAAGCGCATACTCGCGCGATGTGACCTGGCTCGTCATGATCCTGACGCCGCCTGATATCAGCATGTCGCGCAGCGGCGCTTCCGCCGGCTTGCCGTTACGTGAAAAGTCGCCGGCCATCCGATACTGAAACGGTCTGGCTGGAATGGTGGTGATTCCGGCGTCGACGCTGCCATGATCAACGGGCGCCACCGTGAATGCGACAGGGCTCGCCAGGGCGGCTAGGGTGATCGCGATCTTGATTTTCATGGCGAATAGCATCGCCGGATTCCTTTGCAGTTGCGGCCTGCAGTTTGTGCTGCAGGCCGCAAGGGGATTACCTGGTCAGCACCACCGCGTCAGCCGCGCTGGACTTGCCGGGCAGGATCGGCCCGGGAGGCTTGACCTGCTTCATCAGATCGTTGTTCCACTCGCCTTCGACCTTGAAGTGCGCACTGGCGCCAAGCTCGACCGCCTCGATCAAATTATGATTGACGTAAGCGTAGATGCCGGGCTGCCTGAACGTATAGAGCGCAGCCCCCGCCGAACCGCCGCGGATGAACCAGGTCTCGAGATCCTTTTCCGGGGGGTTGATGAACTTGCCGGTCTCCCAGACGTAATCGCCATGACCGCCGATCAGATGCGGCCGCGAGTCGCGATTGGCCTGCGAATGCACGATCAGGACGGTTTCGCCGACCTTGGCGGTCATCGCGTTCTTGCCCGTCAGCGCGCCGACCTTGCCGTTGAACACGACATGCGTCGGGATCAGCTTGCGCATCACCTCCGTGGTGTCGGCGAAAGCTTCGCCGGGCGTGTCGTAGCTCTTGTATTTTCCATTCGCATCCTTCGGCACATAGAGATCGTTCTCGCCGATGTAGTAGACGCGGTCGTAACGCAGCGGCTTGCCCTCGCGATTTTTCAACCCGTCACGCGGCAGCACCATCACGGTGCCGTGCATGCCGGAGACGACGTGCCAGGGGATCATGCCTTCGGGCGCGCAGTGGTAGACGAACGTACCGGCACGCGTTGCCTTCCAGCGCAGCACTACCTGCTCGCCGGGGTTGACGTGGGTCAGCGCGCCGCCGCCCAACGCTCCGGTGGCGGAATGGAAGTCGATGTTGTGCGGCATCGTATTGGTATCGGGATTGACCAGCGTCACCTCGACGTAGTCGCCTTCATGAACCACCATCATCGGCGCAGGCATCGAGCCGTTGAACGTCATGGCCTGAAATTTGGTGCCGGCGTCGTCGATGACGACTTCCTTTTCCCTGATCGTCAATTTGAACTCGATGATCTTGGGACCTTCCTTTGTGGCCTGTTCGTGCGGGTGCACGAAGGGCGGCGCGACCAGCTCGACGGCCTGCCGCGGCAGCTTGAGATCGTCGGCGGCCAGCGCCGGGACGGTGGCGACGAGAGCGGCGACGGCAGCGCCCAGCAATGCGGTACGGCGGGTAATCATGACACGATCCTTTCGGTGTCTGCTTCTGAAATCCGTGTCCCCCTTATGCGCCTGGTGCAGCAAGTGCTCTTTGCGCAAGAGCAACCTTCTTCCGGAATGCCGAATTGCTTCGCTGTTTGTCGCCGCACAACGAAGCGCGCCGTGACGCGTCTACACATGGCAGCATGAGGAAGCGCGCACTCACGTTGGACATGACGGTCGAGCAGGTGATGAACCGCTGGCCGGATTCCGTTCGGGTGTTTCTGGATTTCGGGATGGACTGCGTCGGCTGCCCGATCGCAGCATTTCACAGCGTCGAAGAAGCGGGCCGCGAACACGGCATCGACGCCCACGCCATTCTGCTGAAGCTGCGATCGGTGGCCGGCGGCGCCTAGCGTCGAACCGTCAATCCTTGCTGCGGCCTTCCGCCAGCCCGAACAGCTTGTGCGGCTCGCGCAGGACGATGCGCTGCCGTCCACCCTCGACCAAGCCTTGCTGCTCCCACGCGCTGAGAATTCGGCTCACGGTGTGCAAGGTGGTGCCCGTCATTTCGGCGACGTCCTGACGGCTGATCGGGAAGTCGATCTCGACGCCCCGTTCGACCTTTCGGCCGGCCTGTTTGGCGAGGCGCAGGAGCGCATGCGCGACGCGCTGCTCGACCTGTTCGCTGGACATTTCCAGGACACGGGCCTGGGTATCCTGCAATCGGTTACCGACGGTCTGCAGCGCGCCGGCTGCCAGCGCCGGAAACTGTGCGATGAGTTGCGGCCACGCCTTTGAAGGCCAGCACAGTGCGACGCTGTCGACGACAGCGATAGCGGTCGCCGGGTATTCCCGCAGTCCCATGGCTTGCGCAACGCCGAACAGTTCGCCCGCCGACACATACCGAACCACGATCTGCTGTCCTTGCGGCGTCGTCTTCTCGACCCTCAGATGTCCGTGCAGCAACACGAAAAACGAGTGCGCTTCCGTGCCCTGGTCGAAGACGCTGCTTTCCTTCGGATATCGGACCGATCGCGCTTCGCTCAAGAGCACATCGAGATCGCCTGGGCTAAATCCGGCGAACACGGGGACGTTGGCGACAATGGAACGGTCGAGGGAAGCCATCAAACTCTTCCGGATGCGTCCGCGAAACGGCGGGACAGGGGACTGCGGTCACCGGCCATTATACATCGCAAAAATCGATCGTGGGCTTGCGCTGCAGCAAACTATGTCTGGCGGTGAAGGATTAACAGTTTCCTTCATGGGTCCGCTGGTGACCCAAACCGATCGACAGGAGACAGAAATGCGCAGGTGTTTGGTGGCGGCAGCGGTTGGCGTGGCCATGGCGATGGCCAGTGGTGCTGTGGCGGCCGAGGTCGAAGTCAAGATGCTCAACAGAGGGGCCGAGGGCCTGATGGTGTTCGAGCCTGCCCTGATCAAGATCGCGCCGGGCGATACCGTCAAGTTCGTTTCAACCGACAAGAGCCACAATGCCGAGACCATCAAGGGTATGCTTCCGGACGGCGGGACGACCTTCGCAGGGAAGATGAACGAGGATGTCACCGTGAAATTCGACCAGGCCGGCATCTATGGCGTCAAATGCGCGCCGCATTACGCCATGGGCATGGTGGCCATGGTTGTGGTGGGGATCCCCGCCAATGAAGAGCAGGCAAAGGCGGTCCCCCAGGTCGGGAAGGCCAAGCAGGTATTCTCGGCGCTGTTCGAGAGGCTCGCCGCCAACAAGACGGCTGCGAAGTAGACAAGCCTCGAAAAGGAAGGGCGGCCATCCCGGCGGCTCTTCCGGGCTTTACCAGGGTCAAGGTCATGTCTGTCGCGCGTTTGAGGGATTACCGGGGGCCGGCGCTGTTCTCGTACGGCTTCCGGCCATTCTTCTTCTTCGGGTCGATCTATGCCGGCGCCGCCATGCTGGTGTGGTTGCCGGCCTTCTTCGGGACGCTGCAACTGGGCACGGCGTTCGCGCCGCAAGACTGGCATGTTCACGAGATGCTGTTCGGATATATCGCCGCCGTCGTCGCCGGCTTCCTGCTGACGGCAGTGCCGAACTGGACCGGCAGGCTGCCGCTGCAGGGGCGACCGCTGGTGTTGCTGTTCTCGATCTGGGTTGCGGGACGAGTAGCGGTCAGCGTTTCGGCGTGGATCGGCTGGGGCCTGGCAGCGGCGATCGATTCGCTGTTTCTGATCGTGCTTGCGGCTGCTGCCGCGCGCGAGATCATTGCGGGCAGGAAGTGGGGCAACCTTCAGGTCGTCGTCATTGTCAGCCTGCTCGCCGCTGGAAACCTCGCGTTTCACCTCGAGGCGCATTTCGCCGGGCACGCTGAGTACGCAGCACATGGCGGTGTCGCCATGGTGATCGTCCTGATCGCGCTGATCGGCGGACGCATCATTCCGAGTTTCACCCGCAACTGGCTGGCGCGGCAGGGGCCGGGCAGGATGCCATCGCCGTTCGGCCGCTTCGATGCCGCGACGATGACCTTTACCGTGCTCGTGCTATTGCTCTGGCTGGCACGACCGCAGGACCGGACCACGGGCGTGCTGCTGATCGCCTGCGGGTTGATGCACATTGTTCGCCTGGTGCGCTGGACCGGCTACCGCACGTTCGCGGACCGGCTGGTGCTGATCCTGCACGTCGCCTATGCATTCATTCCGATTGGGTTCATCCTCGCCGCGCTCTCGGCGTTCGATCTGGTTGCGCCGAGCGCCGGCCTCCACGCATGGACGGGGGGCGCGATCGGCACCATGACGCTCGCGGTGATGAGCAGGGCCACGCTGGGTCATACCGGGCGGCGGCTGGAGGCATCGGCGGCGACGCACCTGATCTATGCATCGGTGCTCGTCGCTGCTCTGGCGAGGGTCTGCGCGGCGCTGGAAGTCGAGCATACCCAGGCGTTGCTGACTGTCGCCGGCATTGCCTGGGCTGCGGCATTTCTCGGATTTGCCGCCGCCTATTCGAGGGCGTTCTGCTCGGCGCGCCGCTTCTGATAAACTCTGAATCGGCCACGAACCAAGGCAGCGACGTCGCCGTCAGTTCGTTCGACTCCAAGTGTGCTTGCAGGGCGGGGATGAGTGGTTCGACGGGTTTGCAAACTCGCGATGGTCATCCGCTAGATGTACCACCTCGACGCAGTCGGCGTTCAGCCGCTCGTTGTCCACCAGCCGTTCCGCCAACACCAGCGCCTGCGATGGGCCGTCCGACTGGACGTCGACCTGGCGCTGGAGGCACTTGAAACTATGGCCGTCCGAATTCAGGAGATCCTTGTAGAAGCAAACGCGGTAACTGTTCATCTTGCCCTCCGGTATCCGGGTCGCGGTTTGCGCTCAGGCGTCCATGTCGGCCAGCCGCCGGCGATTGCGCAGCACGATTTGACGGGCGCTCGAAAACACCAGGACGCCCTGGTCGCTGAGTTGTGAAAGCGTGCGCGAGACAGTCTCCAGCGTCAGCCCGAGATAGTCGCCGATGTCACGGCGACACATCGGCAGCGCCATCATGCCGGCCTTGGCGAGCCTGCGATCCATCTCCAGCAGGAAGGTGGCAACCTTTTCCATCGCGGTCTTGCGGCCGAGCAGCAGCATGTGATCTTCGGCATGCCGGAGTTCGCTCGCGGTCATGGTCCAGAGATTGTGGGCAACCTTCACATTCGAGCCCGCAGCGGCTTCGAGGTTGTGGCGCTTGACCAGCCGGACCGTGGTGTCGACGATGGCTTCGGCAGTCAATCGGTGGGCCGATCCGGAATCGAGGCCGAACACGTCGCCCGGCAGCAGGAAAGCGCCTATTTGGCGCCGCCCGTCATTGAGGAGCTTGTAGGTGCGAACGGCGCCACGGATCACCTGATAGACGTATTCAGAAGGCTCGCCTTCGCCGTAAATTTCCTCGTCCTTGCGGTAGGAATATTCGGTGGCGATCACACCTGCGCAGCTGGCGATCAGACCGAACTGGTCGATGGCGGGGGCAGCCTGGGGGCCGGGGCCGCGGAAGCCCTTGGCGGCCGGGACGGACGGGGTGGTGATCGACTGGGTGAGCATTGGCCATCTCCTCGATGTGGGATGGCTTTTGTGTAAGGGCGATTGCGGTAGCCCGATATTTCGGTCGATATCCTAAGGCCACCCCCTTACGGGATCATACGGAGTTGACCAGGGCCTGCTCGTCAGGGCTGGCCTGTCGCGTCCCGCGCATCGATCGCGTTTCGAACGCATTCGACCAGATTTTCCTCCAGATTGGGTTTCAACAGCACCTGGCGCACCCCGGCAGAACTGGCCTTGGCGGAGATGTTTTCGTCCGGATACCCCGTGATCATGACGATCGGGGTCGAGACGTCGAGGCGTCGCAACCGTTGGGCCAGTTCCAGCCCGTCGATGTCGGCCATCTTGTAGTCCACCACAAGGCAATCCGCCCGATGCCGGGTCGAGGAGCCGAGCAAGGCCGATCCACTGCGGAAGGTCCGGACGTCGAAGCCTTCGGTCTCCAGCAGAAATCGCAGCGATGTCCGGACGTCGTAGTCGTCATCGACGACGTAGATCATCGTTTTTCTCGGCGGGGAGCCTGTACCGCCTTCATTATCGGGGCTGTTTTGGGCAACAATCATCCGGACAAACTAGCCGGTTTGCCCTCCGCCGAATTGACTTGGCTCAATCTTCGACGAATCCCGCCCGGATCGCGAACCGGACCAGTTCGGAAAGGTTGCCGGCCTGCATCTTGGTCATGACGTTGGCCCGGTAGACCTCGACCGTGCGCGGGCTGATGTCATATTCCCTGGCGATCGTCTTGTTGGACTGCCCCGTCACCAGCCCCTGCATCACCTGGCGCTCGCGCTGGGTGAGGCTCGCCACCCGCGCCGCCATGTCAGCCGAGGCTGCATCACCTTTCGAGCCGTTTTGCTGCTCCGAGAGCGCGGTCTCGATCATTCCGATCAGCCGCTCATCCTCGAACGGCTTTTCGAGAAAATCGAGCGCGCCCAGTTTCATCGCTTCGACCGCCAGCGGCACGTCGCCATGCCCCGTCATGACAATCACGGGAAGCTTTCGCGCGCCCGCGTTTACCCTGCGCAATATCTCCATCCCGTCGATGCCGGGCATGCGCACGTCCGTCACCACGCAGCCGGGCTCCAGCCCTGCGAGTTCGTCCAGAAACACTTGCGCGGAATCGAAAACGCGCACGCGGAAACCGGCCGAGCCCAGCAGGAAATCCAGCGAATCCCGCATCGCCGGATCGTCGTCGATGACATAGACGTTCTTAACCTGCGACATCGATCAGATCCTTGGCGGGCGCAGCGGGCAGGGTGAAGCGGAACGTGGCGCCGCCGGATTCGTTCGTTTCAGCCCACATCCGGCCGCCATGGGTTTCGATGATGGTCCGGCTGATCGAAAGGCCGACACCCATGCCGGTTTCCTTGGTGGTGAAAAATGGCTGAAACAGGTTCGCAAGGTCATCGCCGGCGAACCCGGATCCGGTGTCCGAAACGGCTATTTCAATCATGTCGTCCGCGGCCCTGGCGTTGGAGGCTATCAATTCCCGATGCGTCGAAGGCGCCATTGCTTCCAGTGCATTGCGGAACAGGTTGACCAGGACCTGCTGAATCTGGACCCTGTCGGCAAGTACCAGATCGCAAGACGGGTCCAGGTTGAAGCGCAGGATCACGCCCTGTTCGCGGGCACCCGTCAACCCGAGCGCGCCGGCTTCTTCGACCATCTTCGAAAGGCTCTCGACGCGCTTTTCGGATGCATCACGCGCGACGAAATTGCGCAACCGCCGGATGATGTCGCCGGCACGGATCGCCTGTTCGGCGGCGCGATCGAGAGCCACCTCGATCTTCTGTGCATTCGCGTCGGTGCTGCCCGCCAGCAACCTTCGCGATCCCTTCATGTAGTTGCTGATCGCCGACAGCGGCTGGTTGAGTTCGTGGGCGAGGGCGGATGCCATCTCGCCCATGGCGCTGAGACGGGAGACGTGGACCAGTTCGGATTGCAGTTCCTGCAACCGCGCCTGGGTTTGCTGCTGCTCGGTGAGATCGCGGACGAAGCCTGTAAAATAAGGTTTCCCACCCGACTGCATCTCGCCGATCGTGAGATGCATCGGAAACGTGGTGCCGTCCTTGCGCATGCCGGTCACGATGCGGCCAATGCCGATGATGCGTCGTTCGCCGGTCTTGAGGTAGCGTTCAAGGTAGCCGTCATGGCGGCTGCGATCCGGCTCCGGCATCAGTTCGCTGATATTTCGTCCGATCGCCTCGGGTTCGGTGTAGCCGAACTGACGTTCGGCGGCGCTGGAAAAGAACTGGATGATGCCGTGCTCGTCGATCACGATCATCGCATCCGGGATCGTGTCCAGGATCGAGCGAAAATGCTTCTCGCGGATTCTGACGGCGTCCTCGAGGCGCTTCTCATGGTCGATATCGATCACGACGCCGCTGAGCCGCGCTGGTGCCCCGTTGGATCCGTTGACGACGGCGCCGAGTGCCCGCACCCAATGACCTTCCTCGGACCTGGGCAGTCGGTACTGCAGGTCGAAATTGCACCCGGTGCCGATCGACTGCTCCAGCGCTGTTGCCGTGCGCTCGCGATCGTGCGGATCAAGCAACGAGAGGAAAAATTCGTAATCGACGGGCGTACCGGACGAGACACCGAAAAGCGTTCGGGTGGTGCTGGACCAGTCCAGCTTCCGGGTTGAAAAATCGAGATCCCAGGTGCCGACGCCTGACCGCTCGGCCCCGCTGCGCACATTCTCGTCGAGCGGATCCTGATTCCGGAACGGTCGGTCGGCGTCAATCATGCTTCGCTTTCGAGAGCCTGCTTCCACATGCCAGATGATGCGTCCCATTCTGCACGCGAAAGCAGCCGGGACAAAATTGCTATTAGCATCTACCATATTGAAATAGAACGAAATTGCACGAATTGCGGCGACGTGGCGCGCCGTCGCAAATGCCGCGCCGGTGCGACCGGAAGCCCTTGATCTAGGTCAGTTTCGATCCGCAACGGGTCGCTAGGATGCCATCTCATGGCCGAACGCTCGTTCGGCATTTCGCGCCAGGACGTGGAGCAGGCGATGGACTACAAAACTGTCATGGTAGGCTTGGCGCTGGACCAGCCGAACGATGCCTGCCTCAGGGTGGCCGGCGATCTCGGCGAACGGTTCGGCGCGCGCGTCGTCGGCGTTGCCGCCTCGGACCTCAGGCCGCCAATGTATTTCGCGGATGGTGATTTTGCACAGAAGCTGCTCGATGAGGAGACGGCCGCTGTCCATGCTCGGTTGTCGGAGCTCGAGGCTGAGTTTCGCGCCGCCGTCGGGAAGCGCGCCGCGTCGGTGGAATGGCGTTCGGCACGGGCGCTGCCGGTGCCGTACATGCTGCAGCAGGCGAGGGCCGCCGATATCATCGTGGTCGGCGCACGATCGGAAGCCATGGTCGATCCCTACGCGGCGCCGGATCCGAGCGATCTTTTGATGCAGGCCGGGCGCCCGCTCATCGTGGTGCCGCCAGCCGTGCAGTGGCTGGATTTGCGGAGCGTCCTGGTCGCCTGGAAGGACGTTCGCGAAGCGCGGCGAGCAGTTTTCGACGCGTTGCCGCTCCTGGCGGCCGCGAAGGAAGTCACGATCGCGGAGATTCCCGAGAAAGACGCCGAGCGCGCCGATGCGATGTCACGGGTTGCCGACGTGGCAGCGTGGCTGCGTAGCCACGGGATCGTTGCCCATACGAGCGTTCCCGAAGTCCCCGCGGACGTCAGCGAGCAACTCGAAAAGATCGCCGCCAACGTCGGCGCCGGTGCGGTGGTTGCCGGCGCCTATGGCCACTCGCGCTTCCGCGAATGGGTGCTGAGTGGCGTCACCCGCCATCTCGTTACCGAATCGCGTCGCTGCGCATTGTTGTCGCGCTGAGGGAATGGACGATGATGAGGGCTCGCCGTGCATAGATTTCTTGAAGCCACCACCGGGCAGTTCATGACGCACATGGTGAAGACGGTCGCCCGCGATACTTCCATGCGCGAACTGCAGAAAATGTTCGACGAGGATGGTTTCAACTATTATCCGGTCCGCGAGGGAGAGGACATCGTCGGCGTAGTGAGCAATTTCGACTTCCTGAAATGCTTCGCGTTCAATCCGGGCCGCATGGTTCCGGCCTACGACGACCTGCTCTCCCGGACGGTAGCAGACATCATGACGCCGGAGTTTATCTATGTCGATCCGGCGACCAAGCTGACACGGGTTCTGCAACTGATGGTCGACCACCGGATGAAGAGTGTTCCCGTGCTGGATGCCCAGCATCGACTGGTGGGGATCATCGCGCGCCAGGACATCATGCGCGCGCTCACGGACACCGCCCGGGCATAAGCAACTGCATGCGCGGCAGCGGCGCCATGGCCGTACGCCTAGCCGCTTTTGGCCATCTCGATATCTTCGGGCGATTGCAGATACATCCCCGACATGACGTCGACCCAGCTGAGATGGTCGTGAACCTTCCTCACGCCAGAGACGTTTTCGGTGGCAACGATGGCCGCCTGCCGGGAATCCTCGTCGGTAATCACGCCACTGAGATGGACGATGCCGTCGCGTACGATGACACTTAGTCCGAACGGGCTCCAGTCGTGCTTCTCGAGCGCCTGGATGATGCGGCTGCGGATATGGTCGTCGTCGGCCGTCGGATCGGGAATTTCGCGGGCGAGGCTGGCAACCGCGTGGAGGAGGTTGGCGCGCGACACGATCCCCACCAGCTTGCCGTCGTGCATCACCGGCATGCGCTTGATGCCGTTGGCTTCCATCGCATTGACGATTTCCTCCAGTGTCGCATCCTCGGCGATGGTTAGCGGATCGTGGGTCATGACCTCGGAGACCTTGCGGCCATGCTCCCGAACGTATTGGGTTGCGTCGGCGCCCATCAGAAAGGTGAGCCAGCGGCTGCGCTTACGCTGCGTGCCGATCTCGCCACGACGAATGAAATCGCCCTCCGAGACGATGCCGACCAGCTTGCCCGCCGCATCGACCACCGGAAGCCCACTGACATGGTGTTGCAGCATGGTGTTGGCAGCTTCGAGAATGGTGGCGTCCGGCCTGACGGTGACAACGGAGCGAGTCATAATCTGATGGGCGCGCATGGTGCGATCTCCTGTTCGACGTCGCGAAGCGGCGGAGTGCTCTGTGAAAGCAGCACCCCGCCGGTTTCGTTCAAGCCGCGGCTGACTTGATTTCGATTTGCTTGGTCTGCTTCGGAGCCGGCTTCTGCACGGTGACCTTCAGTACACCATTGGCGATCTCGGCCGAGATGTCCTCGACCTTGACGCCGGCGGGGAGTTCGACCGACCGCGAGAACGCGCCATAGCTGCGCTCGACCAGATGATAATCCTTGTTCTTCTCTTCGCGCTCGTTCTTCTTCTCGCCGCGGATGGTCAGAACGTTCTCGGCCATGTTGAGTTCGACGTCCTTCTTTTCCAGCCCCGGAAGTTCGGCCGTAATCTCGATCGCCTTGTCGGTTTCGCTGATATCCATGCTCGGCATCGTCGTCGTGGCGAGGCCGGGGATGTTGCGCGTAACGCCCTCGAACAGCCGGTCGATTTCCTGCTGCAGAAAAGAGAATGGGTTGGTGTCGCGGCGGGTGATGGCGCGCTGGGTTCCAACCGGAACCACTGATTTCGTATCCATGGAGTGCCTCCTGGTTAAAGCCGTACTGGCAACTGCATGCTAAGAGATGGCGAACTCTGCCTGTTTGACGAGGATCAAACTTCCGCCACCACGTCTCAGTTAGGTTGCATGCGCCCGCTTGAGGACATTAGCCGAATGCACGCCATGGTCCTGCCAGCGCCTGGAGCGCCGCTCCGGTTCGAATCGCGGGAGGATCCGACACCCGGGCCGGGCGACGTGCGCGTCAGGGTCAGCGCCTGCGGCGTATGCCGCACCGATCTGCATGTCGTCGACGGTGAGTTGCCCGAAATCGCTTATCCCATTGTTCCCGGGCACGAGGTGGTCGGCCGGGTGGACGCGCTTGGCGCCGGTGTGATGAACCCCAAGATCGGCGAACGGGTCGGCGTTCCCTGGCTCGGGTACACCTGCGGCGAATGCTCATATTGCCGTGGCGGCCAAGAGAATTTGTGCGACCGCCCGCGCTTCACCGGCTATACGCGCGACGGCGGCTTTGCGACGCATCTCGTCGCGGACGCCCGCTATTGCTTTCCGCTTGGCGAAGCCGGCGACGACGTCGCCATCGCACCTCTGCTCTGCGCAGGCCTGATTGGCTGGCGCTCGCTTGTCATGGCGGGCGACGGAAAGCATCTCGGCATTTTCGGCTTCGGCGCGGCCGGGCATATCGTGGCGCAGGTGGCCGCCGCTCGGTCTATGCATTCACACGCGCGGGCGATGTCGAGGCGCAGGATCTCGCGAAATCGCTGGGCGCCGAATGGAGCGGAGCCGCGGAAGAGCAGCCGCCGGTTCCGCTCGATGCGGCCATCATCTATGCGCCGGTCGGCGCTCTCGTTCCGCTGGCGCTTCGCGCCGTGCGTAAGGGCGGACGGGTGGTCTGTGCCGGCATTCACATGTCCGACATCCCTTCGTTCCCCTACGAGATCCTCTGGGGGGAGCGGCAGTTGCTATCGGTCGCCAACCTGACGCGCCGCGACGGGATCGAATTCTTTGAAGTCGCTGCGCTGGCGGGCATCAAGACGCATACCTCTGTGTTTCCGCTGCGCGAGGCGAACGAAGTTCTTTCAAAGTTGCGCGCCGGCCGGATCACCGGCGCGGCCGTGTTGCAGCCATGACCGAACAACGCGCTGGCACCGCCGCGGCCGAGCCCGACCAGCAGGCGGTGCTCGATTTTCTCGACGGCTCGAGCTTCGGTGAGTCAAAGGGCGGAAAGCGCATCGATACCCATGCCTCCATGGTATTTCTTGCCGGCGATAGGGCGTTGAAGGTCAAGCGGGCCGTCCGGTTACCTTTCCTCGACTACTCGACGCTGGAAAAGCGAAAGCGCGCGTGCGAGGAGGAACTGAGCGTCAATGCCGGCAACGCGCCGGAACTCTACCGCCGCGTCGTTGCCATTACGCGCAATTCTGATGGCAGGCTTGAGATCGACGGTTCCGGCACGCCGGTCGAATGGGCGGTCGAAATGGCGCGGTTCGACGAGGAGAAGTCGCTCGACCGTCTCGCAGCGTCAGGGACGGTCGATGCGTCGCTGGCGGTCGCCATCGCGGACGCGATTTTCCGGTCCCACGACAAGGCCCCGCGATCCGATGGCGCATCCTGGCTGGCCTCGATTCCAACCCTGATGGACCGCAATACAGCGAAGTTTGAGATGGTACGTGGAGTTGACGCCGCCGCCGTCGACCGGCTCGATGCCGCAAGCCGCGACTTTCTCAAAAGACATCGGGAACAGCTCGGCCGGCGGGCAGCGCAAGGCTTCGTGCGGCGTTGCCACGGCGATTTGCATCTCGCCAACATCGCGCTGGTGGAAGGCCGGCCACTGCTGTTCGACGCCATCGAGTTCGATCCCGTGATCGCGACCACGGATATTCTCTATGATCTTGCGTTTACGCTGATGGACCTGATCCACTTCAATCAGGGGGCGGCGGCAAACGTGGTGTTCAATCGCTATCTGGCGCAAGCAAAGGATCTAGAGTTCGAAGGCCTCGGCCTGTTGCCGCTGTTCATGTCGTTGCGGGCAGCGATCCGGGCGCATGTACTGTTCACCAAGAGCGAGCAGGCAGAGGATGGCGAAGCGGCGCGACGGGACGCCTTCCGCTATTTCGATCTGGCCACGCGCCTCATCGTGCCGACCCCGCCCATGCTGGTCGCAATCGGCGGTCTGTCGGGGACAGGAAAATCGGTGCTCGCACGTGGGCTCGCGGGTCTGATCGAGCCGCCGCCCGGCGCGCTCATTGTCCGCTCGGACGTCATTCGCAAGCAGCATTTTGGGGTCGGTGAAACGACCAGGCTACCGGAGGCGGCCTATTCAGCCGATGTCACAGCAAGCGTGTATGATACGCTTTCGAATACCGCGGAGCGTGTTCTCGCCCAGGGCTGCTCGGTCGTGCTCGATGCGGCCTACCTGCGGGAGGCGGAGCGGGCGGGACTAGCCAGCCTGGCGCGCAAGCAGGGCGCGCGCTTCGTCGGCCTGTTCCTGATGGCCGATCTGGCAACCCGGCTGGCCCGGATCGGGGAACGCAAAGACGATGCGTCAGACGCAACCCGGGAAGTTGCCCTGATGCAGGAACACTTCACCATTGGCGCGGTGGATTGGCACATGATCGATGCCTCCGGTACACCCGAGCAGTCGCTGTCTTACGCCCGCGCACTACTGCCCAACCCCGCCATGGTCGGTGGCGGTATCCCAACGCCTTGATACATCTCAATGTCCGGTCGACACCGGTTGCTATCGTTCGCCCAACGTCCTGAAATCGGAGGGAAAGTTGTCATGGTGGAGCTATCTGAACGGGCCGTACCCTATTCCGCCCAGTCAGTTGCCGACGGGGAGGCCGAAGCCAACAAATTGAACCAGAGCGCAATGGAGTTCCTGTTCGGCGCTCAGAGGATGCTGTTTGAGGAATTCATCTTCTTCACCGACGAAATGATGGAGCGAACGCGCACCGAAACGCAGCTTTTCACCGAGTTCGTGGCGAAGATGGCAGGCGCGCATTCCGTGAAGGACGTCAGGACGATGTGTGAGGAGTGCGGACAGCATCAGCTCGACTTCTTTCGTCGCGACTCCGAACGGCTGTTCAGGCATGGCGAGCGGATGATCGCCACCACTTCCAATCTGATCCACGGCCGCCGCTGAACCGATCGGCCACATAGCATGCAACCGAAATCGACACTGCCGACCGCGGAAGCGACCGTCTTGCCGCTTCGCCCCCGCGCCGCAGATCCGCGCGACCGGCAGCCTGGTGTCCCGAGCCAACAGCCGCCTGCGCCGGCAACGCAAGGCGCTCACGATGAGGCCTATCAGGCCGATCGCGCCTTTCATGCGAAGCTGGCGCGTTTCACGGGCGGTATCTCCCCGGCGGCGTTGCTGATGGCCTATGCCGATTGGCTCTCGCATCTCGCCGCAGCGCCGCAGCGACAGATCGAGATTGCGCAGGATGCGCTGGTCGAAGCCAAGCGACTGCTTGACGCCGCGCAGAACGTCGATCCGACCGGGCAGGCGCCGTGGTCCCTGATCAAGCCGCAGCCACAGGACAGGCGTTTCGATCGGCCGGAGTGGGAACAGCCGCCGTTCAATCTGATGGCGCAGGCGTTTCTCCTTGGGCAGCAATGGTGGCACAATGCCACCACGGGCGTGCGCGGCGTGGCGAAGCAGAACGAGGCAATCGTCGAGTTTTCGGTCCGGCAGATGCTGGACGTGCTGTCGCCCTCCAATTTTGCCGCGACCAATCCGGAGGTGCTGCGCAAGTCGTTCGAGACCGGAGGCAAGAATTTCGTACGAGGCTGGCAGAATTTCTGCAGCGACTGGATCCAGCTGCTGTCGGCAGGGCTTGCGCCGGTCAAGACCGGCGATTTCGTCGTGGGCCAAACCGTCGCGACCTCGCGCGGCAAGGTCGTGTTCCGAAACGATCTGATCGAACTGATCCAGTACTATCCGACCACCGCAAAGGTTCACCCGGAACCGATCCTGGTCGTGCCGGCCTGGATCATGAAGTACTACATCCTCGACCTCTCACCGCAGAACTCGCTGGTCCGGTATCTTACGGGTGAAGGCTTCACCGTCTTCATGATATCGTGGCGGAATCCGGACGCTGCCGACCGCGAGGTCAGCTTCGATGACTACCGAAAGCTGGGCGTCTCGGCTGCTCTCGACACGATTGGCGAGATCGTGCCCGATCGCCGGGTTCACGCACTGGGCTATTGCCTGGGCGGAACGCTGCTGTCGATTGCGGCCGCGACCATGGCGCGTGACGGCGACAACCGCCTGAAGTCGATCGGCCTGCTTGCCGCGCAAACCGATTTTACCGAGGCCGGCGAACTAACGCTGTTCATCAACGAGAGCCAGGTGGCGTTCCTCGAGGACATGATGTGGGAACGTGGCGTGCTCGACACCACGCAGATGGCGGGCGCGTTTCAGTTGTTGCGCTCCAACGATCTGATCTGGTCGCGACTGACGCATGACTATCTAATGGGAGAGCGGACTGCGCGCAGCGACCTGATGGCCTGGAATGCGGATGCCACCCGCCTGCCGTACCGGATGCACTCGGAGTACCTTCGCAAACTGTTTCTCAACAACGACCTCGCCGGGGGCCGATACCTGGTCGAAGGCAAGCCGATTTCGCTGTCGGATATCCGTACGCCGATGTTCGTGGTCGGCACCGTTCGCGATCACGTCGCGCCGTGGAGATCCGTCTACAAGATCCACTATCAGGTCGATGCCGATGTGACCTTTGTACTCACCAGCGGCGGGCACAATGCGGGAATCGTGGCGCCTCCCGGCGAGCCTGGTCACTCCTATCGGATAAAGACCGAGGCGGAGCACGCCACCTATACCGGCCCTGACGAATGGCTCAGGACGGTGCCATCGGTCGATGGATCATGGTGGCGGGAGTGGACGAAGTGGCTGGCCGCGCGATCCGGCGATCTATCTGACCCGCCGCGTATGGGCCACAATGCCGACGAAGGCAACTTGCCCGACGCGCCCGGCGATTACGTTCGTCACTGACTTCGTTGAAATCCAGGCCCTGTCATCGCTCGGAGACGGTGCGCAACTATCATGCCGCGCCAAGAACACATTGCGTGGGATACCCTCGCAGGGACCGCGATCTACAGGGTATTGAGCACTGATGTCGACCTATCGCCTGAAAAACCTGCTTTCGCCGGGCTCCGTCGCGCTGATCGGCGCCAGCCCTCGCCATGGCTCGGTCGGCCGCGCCATTCTGGACAATATCCGCAAGGCGCAGTTCAAGGGCGAGTTCGGCCTCGTCAATCCGCGCTATCACGAGATCGATGGTGTCGCAACCGTTGGCAGCCTTCAGGAACTGGCTTTTGCGCCTGAGCTGGTTGTCATTACCGCACCGGCCCGGTCGATCGTGGAACTCGTCGATGAGGCAGGCCGTCGCGGCGCCGCGGGTGCGGTCATCGTCAGCGCCGGCCTCGGGCATGGTCCCGGCTCGCTGGCAGATGCCACGGAACGCGCTGCACACAAATACGGCATGCGGCTGATCGGCCCCAATTGTCTCGGCATCATGATGCCCGGCGTCAGCCTCAACGCGAGCTTCTCCGCGCATATGCCGGCGGCTGGAAATCTCGCGCTGATCTCGCAGTCCGGCGCCATCGCCGCCGGCATGGTCGACTGGGCCGCGCAGCGTTCGGTCGGTTTTTCCGGAATTGTTTCGATCGGCGACCAGCTCGATGTCGACATCGCCGATCTGCTCGACTACTTCGCGCTCGACGAAAAGACCCGGGCCATCCTTCTCTATATCGAAGCCGTCAAGGACGCGCGCAAGTTCATGTCGGCGGCACGCGCTGCTGCCAGGGTAAAGCCTGTCGTCGTCGTCAAGTCGGGCCGTCTGGCGCAAGGTGCCAAGGCCGCCGCGACCCACACCGGTGCGTTGGCAGGTGCGGACGCTGTCTATGATGCCGCATTCCGGCGCGCCGGCATGGTGCGGGTGTCCGATCTTCGCGAGCTTTTCGACTGCGCGGAAACGCTCGGGCGGGTGAAGTCGCTGCCGGGTAAACGGCTGGCGATCCTGACCAATGGCGGCGGGATCGGCGTGCTCGCCGTCGACCGGCTGGTTGAACTCGGAGGCATTCCCGCCGACATCTCGCCTGCGATCCATAAGAAGCTGGACGCGGTACTGCCCCCGACATGGTCGAAATCGAACCCGGTCGATATCATCGGCGACGCCGATCCCGCACGCTATGCCGCGGCACTCGAAGCGCTGCTCGCCGATCCTGACAACGACGCCGTGCTGGTCATGAATGTCCAGACAGCGATCGCGCGGGCCGATGAAATCGCCGCAGCCGTGACCGGCGTGGTCCAGAAGTACTGTGCCGAACGCCGCATCCGGCCCAAGCCAGTGCTCGCGGTCTGGGTCGGCGCGGATCAGTCGATCGGCGATCTCTTGAGCGGCGCCGGCATTCCCAACTACCAGACCGGTGGTGACGCCGTCCTCGGCTTCATGCATCTCGTTCGACACCATGAGGTGGTGGAGATACTGGCGCAGGTTCCGCCGGCCATGCCCGCCGATTTTGTCCCCGATACAGACACGGCGCGGCAGGTCGTTGCGGCAGCACTGGCGGATGGCCGCTCCTGGCTCGATCCGATCGAGGTCAAGCGGCTGCTCGATGCCTATGACATCGCCTTCGTGCCGACGTTCGCCGCCGCCGATGCCGAGCAGGCGGTTGCCCACGCCACCGAGCTGTTTGCCCGGGGCTCCACCGTCGTGCTCAAGATCATGTCGCGCGACATCGTGCACAAGTCCGATGTCGGGGGCGTCGTCCTCAACCTCACCAGCCCGGACGCTGTCCGCAAAGCGGCGAACGATATTCTCGCCCGGGCGAAGTCGCTGCGGCCGGACGCCCGGATCTCGGGCGTGATGGTGCAGGCGATGGTGGTGCGGGCCAAGACGCGTGAGCTCATTCTCGGGCTTGCCGACGACCCGACCTTCGGAACCGTGGTCGTGTTCGGCCGTGGCGGCACGGCGGTGGAAATCATCAACGACAAGTCACTGTCGCTTCCACCGCTGGACCTGCATCTGGCACGCCGGCTGATCGAACGCACCCGCGTCTCACGGCTGCTGCGCGCCTATCGCGACGTGCCGGCCGTGAAGCACGACGCGGTCGCGATGGTTCTTGTGAAACTCTCCCAAATGGCTGCCGACATTCCCGAAATCCGCGGGCTCGACATCAACCCGCTGCTTGCCGACGAAACGGGCGTACTCGCGGTGGATGCGCGCGTCGTGGTCGGGCACGCGGAGCGCAAGTTTCGCGGTTCAGGCCATGCCAATTTCGCCGTGCGGCCCTATCCCTCGCAATGGCAGCGCCACATCACGGTCAAGGACGGCTGGCGGGTGTTCGTTCGGCCGATCCGGCCCGAAGACGAGCCGCTGATCCATGAGATGCTCAAACACGTCACCATGCACGATCTGCGGCTGCGGTTCTTCGCACCGATGAAGCAATTCTCGCATGAGTTCGTCGCCCGTCTGACACAGCTCGACTATGCCCGCGCCATGGCCTTCGTAGCGTTCGACGAAGCCAGCAACGAACTGGTGGGCGTGGTCAGGATCCACTCCGACTCGATCTACGAAACCGGCGAATACGCCATCCTCCTGCGATCCGACCTCAAGGGCAGGGGACTCGGCTGGACGCTGATGCAGATGATCATCGAATATGCCAGGTCCGAGGGGTTGAAGACCATCTCGGGCGACGTGCTGTCCGAAAATACGGTCATGCTTGCGATGTGCCGCAACCTCGGATTCGAGGTCAAACCCGACCCGGTCGAGCATGAAATCTGCAATGTCCGGCTGACGCTCTAACGATCCTCCAGCGCGCGGCGCAACCGCCGGATGATGACGCCCCGCGCACGATCGTCGGCAGCGGCCTCGATGCGCTCGTTGATGTCGAGCACGAGCTTCGACATGTCGTTGTGCCAGTCGAGCTCAACGACGGCTTCCGGCGCCAGCCGTCGGCGGCGGCCGGCCTCGAGCGGCGCCGGTACGCTGGCTGACAGCTCGTAGATGTCGTCGAGCAGCGGCTGAAACACCCGGGACGCAGGGATGATGCGTTCGGAAACACGTCCGGCGAGGCCTGCGATGGCGGGTTCCTCGCCATGCACCAGAAACAGGCCGCGCCTGATCGGGCGGCGTTCCGCAATCCATCGCGCCAGCTCCGATCCGTCGGCATGTCCGGAATAGTCATCGATGGTACGGATCGTCGCTGCAACCTTGATCTCGTTGCCCTGGATGCGGACGGCCTTGGCCCCGTCGACGAGAAACCGGCCGAGCGTCCCCTGCGCCTGGAAGCCCACCAGCAGCACGGTGGCCCTCGCGTTCCACAGCCAGTTTCTGAGATGATGCCGGATGCGCCCCGCGTCGCACATCCCGCTTGCGGCGATGACGATATGGAATCCGGTCAGCTTGGCAATGGCCTTGCTTTCCTCGACGGTCTCGGTGAACCGCAGCAGCGACGAGTTCAACAGCCGCTGGACATCTACCTCGGGATCGAGACTTTCGGCGTGATTGCGGAAAACTTCGGTGGCGCGGATCGCCAGCGGCGAATCCAGGAAAATCGGGGCGCTGGGAATGTGGCCGTGTTCCATCAGGTCGACGAGGTCGACGAGGAGTTCCTGGGTGCGCTCGACGGCAAAGGCTGGAATCAGCAGCGCGCCCTTGCGGGTTGCCGCGCCACGGACCTCGCCGGCGAGACGCGCGCGACGCTCGGCCGGCGTCGTAGCCGGCCGGCCTCGGAAATCACATAGTCAAAGCCGGAAGGAGCATCGGGATCCGGCTGCAGCAGTTTGGCGTCCGGGCCGATATCGCCGGATGCGAGAATACGAATCGACTTTTTGGATGCGGCTCCATCGGCGCACTCGATCTCGATCGAGGCGGAGCCGAGCAGATGGCCGGCGTTCCAGTAACGCGCACGAACGCCTGGAATCACGTCGAACCATTTTTCGTATTCGATCGGAGTGAACGATTGCATCGCGGCGATGGCGTCGGCCTGCGTGTAGATCGGGACGATCGCCTTGCGTCCGCGCGCGACATTGCGCCGGTTGAGCGTCAGCACCTCGGATTCCTGGATGCTTCCGGCGTCAGGCAACATGTAGGAACACAGATCGATGGTCCCGCGCGTTGCGTGGATTCGGCCGGCAAATCCATGACGGACGAGCTTCGGCAGCAGTCCGCTGTGGTCGATATGGGCATGCGTGAGCAACACGGCATCGATATCCGCCGGGTGGAATGGAAAGGCCGCGTAGTTCAGTTCCTTCAGCGTTTTTTGGCCCTGAAACAGCCCGCAATCGACCAGGAAACGTCCGGTGCGCGTTTCAAAGAGGTAGCAGGACCCCGTGACGGTGCGCGAAGCGCCGCAGAACCTGACGGTTACGCTCATCGAGAACTCTCCAAAGTGTCGGCACGCATCAATTCACTCTCAAGGGCATCAACGAAAAGTTCGTCCAGCGTGATGGCGTTTGTGGGATGAGGCACGCTGTGGGTCGAACGGATCGAGCGGATGCCTGCCGAGATCATGTCGCGGCAAACGTGTTCCGGAAACAACGCGTGCGTGACAACAGCATCGATCACCGTTGCGCCGGCTGTGGTGAGCGCTCTGGCGCAGGCGATCATCGTGCCGCCGGAGGAAACGATATCGTCCACGATCAGGGCAGGGCGGCCGGCAAGGCCGGCCCGGTTCTGAAAATCGACGGCCACGGAGCGGTCTCCGCGTCGGGTCTTTTGCGCAACGGTAAACGACAGCCGGAGCCGGCCGGCCAGTTGGCTGACCCAGGGCAGCGATTCCGCGTCCGGCCCTACCACGACCGTTGTCGGATCGACACCGGTCTTGTAGAGCGCGTCGGATATGGCCGGCATCGCCGAGAGATTGTCGGACCCGATGCCGGGAAACACGTGCCCGATGTCGGGAGTGCGATGCAGATGGGCGTCAACGGTAATGACGCGATCTACGCATCGCGCGAGGAAGGAGCCGACGACCTTCTGGCTGATCGCTTCGCCGTCATGGAAGGCCACATCCTGCCGCATGTAGCAGAGATACGGCGCCAGCAGCACCAGGCGCCTGGCGCCTCCGCGCCGCAGCGCTTCAGCCGCGAACATCAGCGCAACAAGCTTGTCGTTGGGGCGGTCGAGCGAGGCATAGATGATCGTGGTGGAAGATGCCGGTCCTACCGTCACCCGCGCTTCGCCGTCCGGGAAGGTGTGGATGGCGATCTCGTGAAACGGCACGCCGAGCCGGACCGCAAGCCTGCTGGCGTCGCGCGAGGACGACGGCAGGCCCTGTATGGCCACGCTCATACTCCAGTCTCGGCCGAGACGGCGTGCCGTCCGCCAATGGCGTAGCCGCTGTTGCGCCTGGCGGCAGCAACCGCCAGATCCAGTTCCGCCTGGTCGTAGGCATGGATTCGGTAGAGCGGCTGACACTGCTCGACGCGATCGCCGATCTTGCGGAATAATTTGATGCCGGCGCCCTTGTCGATCGGGGCACCTGCGGTTCGCGCCAGGCGGTTCAATTGCAGGCAGTCGATCTCGGAAATGACGCCGTCACCGGTAGCGCGGATGTCGAAAGCGAGTTTGCCGATGTCGTTGCGGCAGGTCGAGGGACCCTGCGCGTCGATGATTTCCTGCATTTTCTTCAGGGCTGCGCCGCTGTCCAGCAATTGGCGCGCGCGTGCGTATCCGGCGCCGCCACGCAGTTGCGGGTCATACTCCAGAAGGTGCGCGGCGAGCCGCAGCGACTTTTCGCGCAGATCGGCCGGGGCACGCGCGTCGTTGGTCAGAACCGCCATGACATCGTCGGCCTCCAGGACCGGGCCGATGCCGCTGCCGATCGGCTGGCGGCCGTCGGTCGTGATCACCTCTACGGCGATGCCGAACTGATCGCCCACGAACTCGAACAACTTGCGCAGGCGCATCGCTTCGCCGGCATTGGCGAGCTTTGCGGTCGGACCGACCGGCAGGTCGATCAGCAGATGGGTCGAGCCGGCGGCGAGCTTCTTCGACATGATCGATGCCACCATCTGCTCGGGGGTATCGAGGCACAACGGGCGTTCGACGGAAATGAGAATATCATCGGCGGGCGACAGGTTGACGTGGCCGCCCCAGACCAGGCAACCGCGGCAGGCCGCGACGACCTCCTTCATCTCATCGACCGACACATCGACCCGGGCCAGCACTTCCATCGTATCGGCGGTGCCGGCCGGGGAGGTGATCGCCCGCGAGGATGTCTTGGGAATGGTGAGGCCATGGGCCGCGACGATCGGGACCACGATCATGGACGTGCGGTTTCCCGGAATTCCCCCGATGCAATGCTTGTCGACCACGACGGGGCTTGGCCACTTCAATTGTGTCCCGGCCACCGCCATAGCGTGAACCAAAGCGAGCATCTCGCGGCTGGTCACAAAGCTGGCCGAGCCGATCAGGAATGCGGCTATCTCCATGTCGGAATAACGATAGTGCGTGATGTCGCTGATGATGGCGTCGATTTCCGCCGGTTCGAAGGTGCGACCCTGGATCTTGCTCCGCACCGCGTCGAGGCTCTCGGGCGGTGCGGCGGGGCTGACGGTCACGAGACTGCCGGCCGGTTCGGCAAAGCGCCGGAATGCAGGCTCGGAAAGCCCGATTTCGTCCGCGGCGACCAGGGCATCGTCGTCCGTGATCAGGAGCGTGGCAAGCAGCACTTTCGAGCCACGCTGCAGTTCGACCCGGCTGAAGCCACGGAATATCTCCGGCCGCAGCGCGCTCGAATGACGCGAGATCACCACGACGTTTTCGCGCCCGGTGTCGAGGCTGACCTGACGGACTTTCAACGGCGGGCGGGAATGATTCCCGTTGGAGTTTTCGACCATCAGGACTCCCGCGGCTCGCCGAGAGCCGGAACCGTCGTCAATGCGAGAACAGGATCGGGAGCGGCGGCTTCGACAGCAGGCTCTTGGTGGCGCCGCCGAGGATGAACTGGCGCCATCGCGCATGCCCATAGGCGCCCATCACGAGCACGTCGACCTGATGCGACGCAGAATAGGCCTCGAGTACCTCGCCGATCCCCCGATCGTTTGCGTCGACCTTGTCCAAAACCACGTCGATGCCGTGGCGCGCCAGGTTCTTCGCCAGTTCTTCGGCGGAATGCTTGGTGTCCAGCTTCTTCTCGTTGGTCACGGTGACGATGCGCACCTTCCTGGCCTTTTCGAGCAGCGGCATCGCATCGTTAACCGCACGCGCCGCCGTGCGGCTGAAATCCCAGGCGACCGCAACGGTTCCGAGCGCAAACGGACGCGGGCGAGGGGCCTCGGGCAAAACCAGGGTCGGGCGGCCAGAGCCGAATATCAGCGCTTCCGCATACCATTGGTCGTAGCTTTCCGGCACCGGGACGATGGTGAGGTCGCGAAGCCGCGCATATTCCACCAGCACGTCCGGTACGTCGTATGTCACACATTTTTCGAGATGGGTTTCGTGGGGAACAGCGGCCTTGTCAGCGGCTGCGTCGAACGCGGCCAGCATGTCCTGAGCGCTCCTGCGACTCTTTTCGGTCTCGCCCGCGATGATGCCGGGGACATTGGCGATCGAGCCCGAAAGGAAATGTCCGGGCACTTCCACGTGCACTTCGCAGGCAACGGCGGCAAGATGAGCGCCCAGAGTTGCGGCGATCGAGACCGCCTCCTCGGCTACCGTGACCGGGGTCGGGTCGGGATAACTCGTCAGCGTCAGCAGAATATCCTTGAATGCCATGAGGCTCTCCTTTTCGAGACGCAATCTAGCGTCCCCCAGGCGTGCGCGTTTGATCCAGCGCAAGGGGCGCGATTTGTCAAATCCGCGATTGCAGACCGTCGGATTGCAACCGCGGGCGCAGCACCGGCTTGAGGATTTCGAGGGCGACCAGCGCGATGACGCCCGCGCCGAGCGTCAGGGCGAGATCGTCGGCGTGCAGGGGCCCGAAGTTGAACAGCCTGTTTGCAAACGGCGATAGCAACGTGAAAGCCAGCGTGGCGGTCACGGCGATCAGCACGCCGACCAGCGCCCGGTTCGGCCGGCGCAGCGCCGTCCACAGTGAAGCGCTGAAGGCGCGGTTCACCAGGATCAGGCTGACGATCACCACGACGAGCGAAAAGAATGTCAGCGCGCGCACTTCCGGCACCGGCATGTCCGACTGCAGCGCGAGGAGATAGACGGCTGCGACCACTGCAAAGGCCAGCGTTCCCTGCAGCAGGCTCCAGACGACCAGCGCGCGCGTGAACAACGGTTCGTCGGGCGCTCGGGGCGGACGGCGCATGACGTCGTCTTCCTCGGTTTCCGCCTCGAACACCAGCGAGCAGACGGGATCGATGACCATCTCGAGAAAGGCGATATGGATCGGTCCGAACAAGATGGGGAGGCCGAACAGCAGCGGCAACAGCGCCAGCCCCGCGATCGGGATGTGAACCGCGAAGATGAAGCTCATCGCCTTGCGCAAATTGTCGTAGATGCGGCGGCCGAGACGGATTGCCTTGACGATCGAGCCGAAATCGTCGTCGAGCAGCACGATGGCAGAGGCCTCGCGCGCAACATCCGTTCCGCGGCCGCCCATGGCGATGCCGATATGGGCTGCCTTCAGCGAAGGCGCGTCGTTCACGCCATCGCCGGTCATCGCCACGATCTCGCCATTGCCTTTGTAGGCGCTGACGATGCGAAGCTTCTGCTCCGGCATGATCCGCGCGAAAATACTGGTTGTTTCAACCCGCTTCGCCAGTTCAACGTCACTCAATTTCTCGAGTTGCTCGCCGGTGATGGGAGTGCCGTGTTCGAGACCAGCTTGTTGCGCGATCGCCTTGGCGGTCGCTGGATAGTCGCCGGTGATCATGACAGCCTTGATGCCGGCGGACCGGCATTCCCGGACCGCCTCGACGACACTGCCGCGGAGCGGATCAGCAAGACCGACCAGTCCCAGGAACTCGAACTTCAATTCGCGTGGCGTATCAGGCCAGTTCGTCCCCGCATGGGTAGCGTGGGCCACGCCCAGCACACGCAGTCCATCCGATGCCATCGCGTCGATGGACCGCGTCAGCGCCGCGCGACCGGTGGCACCGAGCCGGCACAGGCCCGCAATTGCTTCCGGAGCGCCCTTGGCGGCGACGACATAGTCCCGCCGATCGTCCGGCTGCCAGATATGGGTTACCGCGAGGAGGTCGGGTCGAAGGCCGTAGGCATGCACCAGTTTCCAGTTCGGATGCCGGTGCGAGGCCTCGGAACTGGCGAGGGCATGGAACGCCCGCTCCATCGGGTCGAACGGCTCCGGCGTACTCGCAAGCAGGCCAAACTCGCTGATGGTCCGGAACGCGGCAGGCATTTCCGTGCCGCTGAGTGGGTGAAAAGCCTGTCCATCCATCGTCCGCAGTTCGACGATCGTCATTCGGTTCTCGGTGAGGGTGCCCGTCTTGTCGGTGCACAGCACGGTGGCGGAGCCGAGCGTTTCGATTGCGGCTGCGCGCCGCGTCAGTACCCGCGCCAATGAGATGCGCCAGGCGCCCATCGCCATGAAGACGGTCAAGACGACCGGAAACTCTTCCGGCAGCATCGACATGCCTAGCGCAATGCCTGCCAGCACCGCGTCGAGCCAGCCGCCACGCATGAAGCCATAAAGCAGAACCGCCAGCACGCTCACCCCGCCGCCGAAAATGGCAAACAGCCGGACGACACGCCGGGTTTGCGCCTGAAGACGCGGCGGTTCGGTTTCGAGCCCGGCCAGAGATTGACCGATCTTGCCGATCTCGCTGCGCGCGCCAATGGCGATCACCTCCGCCAGGCCCGAGCCTCGCACCACGAGCGAACCGGAAAACACCTGCGGCAGGTCGTCGCCTCCCGGCCGACGAAGTTCTGACCCGTGACGGTCATCCCACGCGACCTTGCGCACGGGAACGGATTCGCCGGTCAGGGTCGATTCGTCGGCCTGCAGGTCATGGCACTGCAGGAGCACACCGTCGGCGGGGACGCGGTCACCCTCGGCAAGCACGATCAGGTCGCCCCGGACGACCTCGCGGCCGGCGATCCGCCGGCGCTTGCCGTCGCGAATGACGAGCGCACGGGGGCTCGTCAGATCGCGCAACGCCTCCAGAACGCGCTCGGTGCGGGTCTCCTGCACCACGGTGATCACGATCGACATCGTGGCGAAGACGACCAGGACGATCGCCTCCTTCAGGTCGCCGAGCGCCAGGTAAATAATGCCACCGACGAGGAGCAGCGACAGCATCGGTTCGCGCAACACCTCGAGCGCGATCCGAAACGGCGTGCGCCGGTCGGGTTGGGGGAGCTCATTGTAGCCTTCGGCACGCAGCCGCGCCTGCGCGTCCGCCTCACCAAGGCCGGCAAACGGTCTCATCGCTCAAAGATACGACACCGACGTCACCCGATAGGTGTGCATCTTGCCACGCTCGTTGATCGAGACATACTCGCCGACGGTGAAGCGCTCGTCCGCAAAGTGATAGCCGACGTCGTCGGGCTGGTTGGCTTCGCCGCCGTAATGAAAAGCCCAGCCGCCGCCTGGCCGGTGCACGAGATGACCATGCAGGTCCTGTTCGTCCGGACGCTGGCGCACGACCCGGCAGGCTTCGCGATGTTCTCGCCAGACCTTGGCATCGATGCGGTCCTCAGCATCGAGCGGCGCCACGATGATGTAGGCCACCTCGGCATCGCCTTCGGGATGGCCAGGCTCGCGGGCCAGCGCCAGACGGAAATGCCGAAACTGCGGCGGCAGGGAAGCATTCAGGATCGGCTTCGGCTGGGTCTTGGACATTCGTTATGGCTCCTTGGATTTGTAGACAGCAAGCCGATGCCTCCGCCCTGATCAGTTCGGCTCAGTCGCCGCCGCGGCAGCAGAGGCCTTCGATTTCCTCAGGCTCCTGACGATCATCGTGATCAACGGCACCAGCACCGTCGGCAGCACGCTGTTCAGGGGATGATGGATCATGCCGGTGAACTGCATTTGCAGCGCGCGGGCCTCACCCTGCAGGGCGTCGACAGCCGAGCCGTGAATCTCGGTGGCAAGTTCGAGGTCGCGGCCCGCAGGCGGCCTCCCGGCGATGACGAACAGCACCGCTGCGATCACGAAATTGACCGCGCCCAGGATCGCGGCCGCCGGTATCGCACCCCAGATCTGCACCAGCGCGAAGTATGCTGACAATTCCAGCATCAAGAGGCCGAAGGCGGCAATCAGCGCGGCGAACGCCCGCAGGCCAAGGCCGACCAGCATATGTCGCATCCGGATCTCGGCAATGATGCGATCGGTGCGCCACAGCACGCGCAGTTGCTTGACGATATTCTCGCTATTCAAGTCAGTGCCTCCTCAACATGAAACCGATGGCGATCCCGAGCACAAAGGCCGACGCCAGAGCCACAATTGGCCGCTCGGCGATCATTTTCTCGACATGCTCTTCCTCAGAGCTCAAGGTCGCACCGAGTTCGCTGAGGCTGTCCTTGATCTGACCCGCCAACGCCTCGCCATGGCTCTTCGCCGCATGCAACATCTCGTCCGCAGGCGTACTCAGAAGGCGCGACATCTCGCGCTTGAGCGCATCCAGCTCGTTACCCAATTCGCTTGATCGGACCATGGCGTTCGTTCTTGTTACCTGTGTCTTTCACGAACTCTAGGGGAGGCGAGGGAACGATCATTTGATTTGCCTCAACCTTCGATGGCTCATTGCTGCCTTGAGGCAGGTCAACATGGTAGCTTGGCTAGCCCCCTAGAGAGGGCGCCATGCAACTGCGGGAACAAAGCCTTGACGATCACACCCCTGCTCACAGCCACGCCGTCGGGCGATACGCTCGAACTCCGTCCGGCTGGATCCTGGACCGCCGCGAATGCCGCCACGCTCGAACGGTTGTCCAACGACGTCGCGCCGCAGCTGGATCGGGCCGGCACCGTCAAGCTCGACATGGCCGGGTTGCGTGAACTGGATACGCTCGGCGCCTGGTTGCTGGAAAAAATGTCGCGGCGTGCGGCCTCCGTTGGCCACCGCGCCGAAGTCGTCGGCATCGCCGACAATTACACCGGCCTGATCGAGGAAGTCCGCCAGGTCAACCGGCGCACGCCGGCACCGGCACCTGCGCGCAATCCGGTCGTGGCGAAGCTCGGTGACATCGGCCGGGCCACCATCGGTTCCAGAGAGGACATAACGGCATTCCTGCAGATGCTGGGCGCGCTGTGCATCGCCATCCTGGGCGTCCTCCGCCGCCCGCGATCGCTGCGACTGACGTCGCTGACCTACCAGCTATACCGCGTCGGCTGGCAGGCGATACCGATCGTCGTGCTGATCACGTTCCTGATCGGCGCCATCATCGCGCAGCAGGGAATATTTCACTTCCGCAAGTTCGGCGCGGACTCCTATGTCGTCGACATGGTCGGCATCCTCGTCCTGCGCGAACTCGGCGTGCTGATCGTCGCGATCATGGTCGCCGGCCGTTCGGGTAGCGCCTACACCGCCGAACTCGGTTCGATGAAGATGCGCGAGGAAATCGACGCGCTCTCCACCATGGGGCTGGATCCGATCGAAGTCCTGATGCTGCCGCGGATCCTTGCGCTTGTTTGCGCGCTGCCGATCCTGAGTTTCATCGGGTCGATGGCAGCACTCTATGGCGGCGGCCTCGTCGCCTGGTTCTACGGCGGCATGGCGCCGGCGATCTTCATTGCGCGGCTGCATGAAGCCGTCTCCGTGACCCATTTCCAGGTCGGCATCATCAAGGCGCCGTTCATGGCGCTGGTGATCGGCATCGTCGCCTGCAGCGAAGGCCTGCGGGTGAAGGGAAGCGCGGAGTCGCTCGGCAAGCAGACCACCACGTCGGTGGTCAAGTCGATCTTCCTGGTGATCGTGCTCGATGGGCTGTTCGCGGTGTTCTTTGCATCGATTGGAATGTAGCGATGCAGGAAGCTGAAAGCTCGGAACGGTTTGCCATTCGCGTGCGCGATCTCGTGGTTGGCTTCCGCCGCCACGTCGTGATCGACCATCTTGCGCTTGATGTGATCCGGGGCGAAATTCTCGGCCTGGTCGGCGCATCCGGCGGCGGCAAATCGGTGCTGATGCGGACCATCATCGGGCTGATCCCGCGCCAGGGCGGCGAGATCGAGGTGATGGGCTCGCCGATCAACCACAATCGCGCCACCCGAAGCGCGGCCGGCCGGTGGGGCATCCTGTTCCAGCAGGGCGCACTGTTTTCATCGCTCACGGTGCGGCAGAACATCCAGTTTCCCCTGCGCGAGAATCTCGTGCTTTCCGACGCGCTGATGGACGAGATCGCCACCGCCAAGCTCGAAATGGTCGGGCTCAAGGCGGAAGACGGCGACAAGTTTCCCTCTGAGCTGTCCGGCGGCATGACCAAACGTGTCGCGCTTGCGCGTGCGCTGGCGCTCGATCCCGCCATCGTGTTCCTCGACGAGCCGACCTCCGGGCTCGATCCGATCGCCGCCGGCGATTTCGATGCGCTGATCAAGACCTTGCAGAAAACGCTGGGGCTGACGGTGTTCATGGTGACCCATGATCTCGCCAGCCTCAACACCGTTTGCGACCGCGTCGCAGCGTTGGCCGATGGCAAGATCGTGGCCATCGGTCCGATGCGCGAACTGCTTCAATCCGAGCATCCCTGGGTGCGGGCCTATTTCCATGGCAAGCGCTCCCAGATGCTGCAACCCAAAGCGAGTTGAAGACATGGAAACCCGCGCTCCCTACGCCGTCGTCGGCGCCTTCGTGCTGGCTGCCATCGCCGCCGTATTCGGCTTCATCTACTGGCTGCAGAACACCGGCGGGCTCGGTCCGCGCACCAGCTATAACGTGCAGTTCGAGGGCTCCGTGCCGGGATTATTGGTCGGCGCCGCGGTGCTGTTCAACGGCATCCGGGTCGGCGAGGTGACGACGCTCGGGCTCGCTCCCGATAATCCCCGTGCCGTCAACGCGACCATCTCCGTAGCATCGGTAACGCCGGTACGCGCCGACACCAAGGTCGGGCTGGAGTTTCAGGGATTGACCGGCGTTCCCGTGATCGCGCTCGAGGGCGGCTCGCGGGCGGCCAAAGCGGAAAAGGTGACGACGCTGGTTGCCGACCCCGGCGTGGGGCAGGGGATGACCCAGGCCGCACGTGATGCGTTACGGAAAGTCGATTCGGTGCTGAGCGAAAACTCCGGCGCCTTGAAGGACACCATCGGCAATTTCAGGGTGTTCTCGGAAGGCCTGGCGCGCAACACCGGCAAGCTCGACGGCATCGTCGCCGGCCTCGAGCGCATGACCGGCGTTACCAGCCCGCCGCCGAAGATCACCTACGATTTGAGCGCGCTGCAAAGTCCGGGGCCGGTGGGCAAGGTCATCAGCGTGCAATGGGCCATCCCGGAACCGACGGCGGTGGCGATGCTGGAGACGCAGCGCTTCCTGTTCGCACCGCCACAGGAGTATCCGGGATTCGCCGAGGCGATGTGGGCCGATGCGCTGCCTAAACTGATACAGGCGCGCCTGATCGAAAGTTTTGAGAACTACGATATTGCACACGCGCCGCTGCGGGCGGCGGACATAGGACAGACGGAATTCCAGTTGCTGGTTGACGTCAGACGGTTTCGAATCGCCATCGAATCCGGGCCTGCCGCGGAAATCGGCATATCGGCGAGGATCGTCGACAAGAACGGCAAGGTCATCGCCTCGCGGCTGTTCGAGGCGAGCGAGAAATTTGCTTCCGTCGTTCCGGCCGAAGCGGTCGCTGCGTTCAGCACCGCCTTCGGCCGAATCGCGAAGGACGTCATCGCCTGGACGGCTCAGTCGTACCAGGCGAAATAGGCGAGGCGGATCTCGCATCGCCTGGGGGCTTTCACTTTTCGAGCGTCTTCAGATACGCGAGCAGGTCGCCAATCTGGCCAGGGTCGAGCTGAAACTCAGGCATGGTCGGATGGCCGGTCTGGATGCCCTCAGCCAGGGCTTCGGCCAGTGTTTCTACGGGGTAGCGCTTGTGCAGGGTCCGGAACGGCGGCGCGATCTTGAGCGGGCTCGGTGAAACCTTGTCGATCGCATGACACTTCGCGCAATTGTTGATGGCGAAGGTCTTGCCCCGCTGCTGTTGAGGCGAAGCCGCCATTGCTGGCGTCAGGGTGATCAGCGTAAGTGCCAGCGGCAATAGAATGCGTCCGGTCATTGCAGCACAGGTTTCCTTGGAATGCAGTTTGTCGGCCCCGAGCCGCACAATGCGGATCTAATCGTCGGCAAAGTTGATCTGGATCAACCAGCCGGCACAGGATTCGCTAGAATGAAATATATCTCCGGTTCCCAAGTTACGTCGTGGCCCGGAGATGCGGCGGCCGTTGTGGCGCTCGAACGGGCAGAGGCAATGATACGAACCATCTCACCGAATCCCAGTCGCGCCAGTTTCGGCCGCTGTTCAGCCTGTGCCGTGCGTTCGCTGAGCATATGCGGCGCGCTCGACCAAAACGATCTGGCCGAGTTCGAGCGGATCAGCCGTCCCATTCAACTCAACCCCAATGAGTCGCTCTTTACCGCGGGCCAGGTCGCGCGCTCCGTCCACAATATAACCGCAGGCGTCGTGCGACTGTACAAGTTGCTGCCGGACGGCCGTCGCCAGATCATCGGCTTTGCGCTGCCGGGCGATTTCCTCGGCACGGCCCCGTCCGATCGCTACAGCTATTCGGCAGATGCCGTTGATTCCGTATCGGTGTGCCGTCTCTCGAGGGAATCGTTCACGCAGTTCATTGAACAGCGGCCGCACTTCCTGATTCGGATCAACGAAATTGCTTCCCGCGAGCTCATGCTGGCCCAGGAACAGATGCTGCTGCTCGGTCGGCGAACCGCGGAGGAGAAGGTTGCGTCGTTCCTCGTCGGCTGGCGAGAGCGCCTGGCGCATATCGGCGACATCAGGCAAACCATCGCGCTACCGATGAGCCGGCAGGATATCGCGGACTATCTGGGACTGACGATCGAAACCGTGAGCCGGACGCTGACGCGATTCGAACGCGAGAAGATGCTCATCATCGTCACCGGCGGCGTGCGCCTGCTGGATCCGACCCGGGCTGCGGCCATGGCGGCGGCGTAAAATTCCAGCACGGCAGCAATCAAAATTGACTCAGGTCAAAGCCCGAACGAGGGCACGCCGGCATGTTCCCTCCATCACAGGAGGTCATTTCCATGCCTACAGAGTCGTTGGTCGTTTCCGTCTGCGTCGTCGCGATGTTCGTGGTTTTCGCCGCGGTGCTGGCCTGGGGTGACAAGCAGACCCGCCCCAAACAGTTGGCGCAGCAGGCCGACAGCAAGCGCCGGGCGTTCTGACGTCGGGCGCTCTCGCGGGGGCGCGGGCACCTCTGCAGGAGAAGATTGTGCCGTTGATATCAATTCACACCCGAGCGGCTGCCCGCCGGGTGAAGGCGCTCGTCGCCAGGCTCAAGCGTCCGGCCGAGCCGATCGGCAAGAGCAGCGGGACTGAGCGAGAGGAAGTATCGGCGCCAACGCAGGTCGTCCTGCCGATTGGCCCCGTCTGTTGCTGAGCGCTCAGCGCCTGTCAGGCTCGGCCCTCCAGCCGGTTTCCGCAAACAACCAGAATTTGACCTCGATCAATTCGGCTGTGGCGAAGCTGTGGTCATTGAGACCAGCATCTGCAGAAGAGATTCCCACGCATGACCCAAACTCAAACCGCAAAATCGATGTCGCATGGCGAAGCCGGTCTGACGCTGGTGTTCGGCCTATTGGCGCCGCTGTGCCTGTTCGCAGCAGCCAAGGCGCAGGACACCGCCTTCGCCTTTCACGCCTCGCTGGCAGCCGCCGCGAGCCTCTGGGCGGTGTTTGCGATCGTAAACCGGTATTTTGATCGCCCGGCATCGCTGCCTCCAGCGGAAATCAACGGCCGGCCCAATTACAATATGGGCCCGATCAAATTCGCCGCCGTGGCGTCCGTGTTCTGGGGCATTGCAGGATTTGCGGTCGGGCTGCTGATCGCCGCGCAACTCGCCTGGCCCGGGCTCAACTTCGATCTGCCATGGACCAGCTTTGGCCGGCTCCGGCCCTTGCATACGTCGGCTGTCATCTTTGCTTTCGGCGGCAACGTCCTGGTCGCGACCTCGTTCTATGTCGTTCAGAGAACCTGTCGCGCGCGTCTGGCGGGCGACCTCGCACCGTGGTTCGTCGTCATCGGCTACAATTTCTTCATCCTGGTCGCCGGCACCGGCTACCTGCTCGGGGTGACGCAGTCCAAGGAATATGCCGAGCCGGAGTGGTACGCCGACCTGTGGCTGACCATCGTCTGGGTGGTCTATCTGCTGGTCTTCCTGGTGACCCTCATCAAGCGCAAAGAACCGCACATCTTCGTCGCCAACTGGTTCTATCTCGCCTTCATCGTCACCATTGCCGTCCTTCATCTCGGCAATAATCCCTCGCTGCCGGTGTCGGTGTTTGGTTCGAAGTCCTACATCGCCTGGGCTGGCGTCCAGGATGCGATGTTCCAGTGGTGGTACGGACACAACGCGGTCGGCTTCTTCCTCACCGCCGGCTTCCTCGCCATCATGTACTACTTCATTCCGAAGCGCGCAGAGCGGCCGATCTATTCCTACCGGCTGTCGATCATCCACTTCTGGGCGATCATCTTCCTCTACATCTGGGCCGGTCCGCATCATCTCCACTACACCGCGCTGCCGGATTGGGCGCAGACCCTCGGCATGACCTTTTCCATCATGCTGTGGATGCCTTCCTGGGGTGGCATGATTAACGGCCTGATGACGCTGTCGGGCGCCTGGGACAAGCTGCGGACCGATCCTGTCCTGCGGATGCTGGTCGTGTCGGTTGCCTTCTACGGCATGGCCACGTTCGAAGGCCCGCTGATGTCGATCAAGGTGGTGAATTCGCTCAGCCACTACACCGACTGGACCATCGGCCACGTTCACGCCGGTGCGCTGGGCTGGGTCGGGTTCGTTTCCTTCGGCGCGCTGTACTGCCTGGTCCCCTGGCTGTGGGATCGCAAGGGGCTCTACAGCCTGAAACTGGTCAACTGGCACTTCTGGATCGCGACCATCGGCATCGTGCTCTACATCTCGGCGATGTGGGTGTCCGGAATCCTGCAGGGCCTGATGTGGCGCGCCTACACCTCGCTCGGCTTCCTCGAATATTCCTTCATCGAGACCGTGGAAGCGATGCATCCCTTCTACATCATCCGCGCCGCAGGCGGCGCGCTGTTCCTGATCGGGGCTTTGATCATGGCCTATAATCTCTGGATGACGGTGCGCGTCGGCGAGTCCGAAGTGCAGTCGCCCGTCGCTCTTCAGCCGGCGGAATGAGGAGCGCACCAATGTCTTTCTGGACACGGCACCAAATCTTCGAAAAGAACTCGATCGTCCTGGTGGCGGGGATCCTCGTGGTCATCGCCATCGGCGGCCTCGTCGAGATCACCCCGCTGTTCTATCTCAAGAGCACCATCGAGAAGGTCGACGGCATCAGGCCATACACCCCGCTCGAGCTTGCGGGCCGCAACATCTACGTTCGCGAGGGCTGCTATCTCTGCCATTCGCAGATGGTCCGGCCGCTCCGCGATGAGGTCGAGCGCTACGGCCATTATTCGCTCGCAGCCGAGAGCATGTACGACCATCCGTTCCAGTGGGGATCCAAGCGTACCGGTCCGGACCTCGCGCGTGTCGGCGGCAAGTATTCCGATGAATGGCACGTGACGCATCTGGCCAATCCGCGTGCGATCGTGCCGCAATCGGTCATGCCCGGCTATGCCTTCCTGTCCCGGACCGAAGTCGACGAGGCGACCGTCGCGGCGCACCTGCGCACCAACCGCAGCGTCGGCGTGCCTTATTCGGACGAGCAGGTCGCCAATGCCGTCGCCGATCTCAAGGCGCAGGCCGATCCCGACAGCGCCGGCGTCGACGCGTTCACCAAGCGTTATCCGAAAGCGGTCTCCCGCAACTTCGACAGCAAACCGGGAGCGCCCACGGAAATGGATGCGCTGGTCGCGTACCTGCAGATGCTCGGCACGCTGGTCGACTTCAAGCTCTACAACGAAAAAGCCAATCTTCGCTGAGAAGGCAGGACGATGAAAGCAATTCTCACAGCCCACAATATTGCGTCGGATTTCGTCACGTCGTTCTGGACGCCGGTCTTCGTCGGACTGTTCCTCGCCATCGTGGCCTATGCGTTCTGGCCGCGCAACAAGGCTGCCTTCGACGAGGCGGCAAAAATGCCGCTGCGCGAGGAGTGACGCGACCATGACCAAACACAGCGATATCGATCACGTTTCCGGAACGGCCACCACCGGTCACGAGTGGGACGGCATCAAGGAGCTCAACACGCCGCTGCCGCGCTGGTGGGTGATCACCTTCTACGCGACCATTCTCTGGTCGATCGGCTATTGGATCGTGTATCCGGCGTGGCCGCTGCTCTGGAGCCACACGACCGGAATATGGGATTATTCCACCCGCGCAGAGGTCGTCACCGAGCTCGCCAACCTCGAGAAGGTTCGCGGCGCCAAGATGGCGACGCTCGGCTCGGCCCCCTTGGCCGAGATCGCCAAGGATCCCGCCTTGCTGGCGCTGGCGCGTGCCAGCGGCAAGACGGTGTTCGGCGACAATTGCGCGCCATGCCACGGCACCGGTGGCGCCGGCGCCAAGGGTTATCCGAACCTGAACGACGACGAATGGCTCTGGGGCGGCAGCCTCGAGCAGATCATGCAGACGATCCAGTATGGCGCCCGCTCGGGCCATGCAAAGGCGCATGAGAGCGCCATGCTGGCGTTCGGCAAGGAGGGCGTCCTCAAGAAGGACCAGATCGTCACCGTCGCCAATTACGTCAGGTCGCTGTCGGGCCTGCCGACAAGTCCCGGGTACGACGCGGCGGCCGGTGCCAAGATCTTCGCGGATAACTGCACCTCGTGCCATGGCGACAACGGCAAGGGAAACCAGGAACTCGGCGCGCCCGATCTCACCGACAAGATCTGGCTCTACGGCTCGGACGAGGCGACGCTGGTCGAGACCATCGGCAATGGCCGCGCCGGCGTCATGCCCGCCTGGGTCGGGCGTCTTGATCCCTCCACGATCAAGGCGCTGACGGTCTACGTTCATTCGCTCGGCGGAGGAAAGTAGAGCGTTTTCCAGCGAAGTGGAAACCGGTTCGCGTCAAGAAAACGCGTCAAACGAGAATCTGGAGCCCCGTTCCGATTCAATCGGAACCGGGCTCCAGCCGCCGGAGAGGGCAATGCGCGGTCGAGTTTGAGGTGCATCAAACGCGTTTGCGGTGCGGGAGCTACAGTGAACTCCCGATGCGAGATCAATCCCAGCGATGAACAAGCCCGTTAAGCCGACCGAATTGCAGCTTGCCGACGATGGGCCGCTTTATGTGGCCCAGAAGAAGGTCTATCCGCAGAGCGTCTCCGGCACCTTCCGCCGCACCAAATGGGGCCTGATGGCGGTCTGCCTCGGGGTCTATTACCTGCTGCCGTTCGTCCGCTGGAATCGCGGTTTGGGCGCGCCGGACCAGGCGGTGCTGGTCGACCTGCCGAACCGGCGTTTCTACTTCTTCTTCATCGAGCTGTGGCCGCAGGAAGTCTATTACTTCACCGGGCTGTTGATCATTGCGGCGCTGACGCTTTTCCTGATGAACGCGGTCGGCGGTCGCATCTGGTGCGGCTATCTCTGCCCGCAGACAGTCTGGACCGACCTGTTCTATGCCGTCGAACGCTGGATCGAGGGTGACCGGCGCGAGCGCATGCGCAAGGATGCCGCCAAGGGCACCATGAAGCTCGAGCGTTTCGCCGAGCTTTTGCTGAAGCACTCGATCTGGCTGATGATCGCCTGGTGGACCGGCGGCGCCTGGGTGCTCTACTTCAACGACGCGCCGACGCTGGTGATGCAACTGATCACGTTCCAGGCGCCCGCCATCGCCTATATCTGGATCGGTATCCTGACCGCCACGACCTATGTCTTCGCCGGCTGGATGCGCGAGCAGGTCTGCGTCTACATGTGCCCGTGGCCACGCATCCAGGCCGCACTCACCGACGAATGGGCACTCAACGTCGCCTACAAATACGATCGCGGCGAGGCGCGCACATCGCTGAAGAAGGCGAACGAACTGCGCGCCCTTGGTCAGCCCGTCGGCGACTGCATCGATTGCTATCAATGCGTCGCCGTGTGCCCGACCGGCATCGACATCCGCGACGGATCGCAGCTCGACTGCATCCAGTGCGGCCTCTGCATCGACGCCTGCGATGCCGTAATGACCAAGATCGGCCGGGAAACCCGCCTGATCGGCTACGATAACGACATCAACATTCACCGCCGCGAAGAAGGCAAGCCGCCGATCTACCGCATCGTGCGGCCGCGTACCATCATCTACGCCGCCATGATCGCAGCCGTCGGCGCGATCATGCTCTATGCGCTGCTGACCCGGTCGCTGCTCGACATCAACGTGCTGCACGACCGCAATCCGGTCGCGGTCAAGCTGAGCGATGGATCGATCCGCAACGCCTACACGGTCCGCCTCCTGAACAAGCGCGGCTTCGACCGCGTCATCGCGATCGATGTCGATGGCCCCGCCAACGCCACGCTGCATGTCGTCGGAGCCGATTCGGTAACACAGGACCGGCCGATGATCGTGCTGGCGCGCGATACCACCACCGAGCTGCGGATCCTGGTGACGGCGCCGGCGGAGAACAATCCCGAGAAATCCATTCCCGTGCATTTTCGCGTCACCGATATCGGACTGGGCGAGGTTGCCGCTGCGACCGATCATTTCGTGTCGCCATGAAGTCCGCGAGGAGTGTTCACATGAGCCTTACCCGATCGCCAAAACCCCTCACCGGCGGCAAGGTGCTTCTCATGCTGGTCGCGTTCTTCGGCGTCGTGATCGCGGTCAACGTGGTCATGATGCGCTTCGCGATCCAGACGCTGCCGGGCACCGAGGTCGACAGCGCCTACAGCGCCAGCCTGGCTTACGAGAAGGAGATCGCGACCGCCCGCGACCAGAGCGCGCGCAACTGGAAGGTCGATGCGCATGTTGCGCGCAGCGGGCAGGGCGGCGCGACGCTGGAGGTCGAGGCGCGCGATAAATTTGGCCGTCCGATGTCTGGCCTGAAATTCCACGGCCGGTTCGAGCGGCCGACCGACCGGCGGGCTGACCTTCCTGTGGCTCTCGCCGAAGTCGGGATCGGCATTTACCGCGGAAGCGCCGATGCCATCGCGCCCGGCCAATGGGATCTGGTGCTCGAAGGCGTTGCCGCAGGGCAGCGGCTGTTCCTGTCCAGGAATCGCGTGCTGTTGAATTAGGAAAATTGCACCATGCAGGCGACACGGGATTTCTCACATTATGTCCGGCATCTCGGATCCGGGCTGTCGCATATCGACCTGGCGGTAGAGGGCGTCAGTTGCGCCGGCTGCATGTCTAAGATCGAGCGCGGCCTTTCCGCGCTTCCGGACGTAACGCTGGCGCGCGTCAATCTGACCGACCGCCGCGTGGCGCTGGAGTGGAAGGAGGGATCGCTCGATCCGGCCCGCTTCATCGATCGTCTGGCGGAACTCGGCTACAAGGCCTATCCATTCGAGCCGGTTCGCGCCGAGGCCATCGAGACGGAGCAGGCGAGCTTCCTGTTGCGTTGCCTCGGCGTCGCGGCCTTTGCCGCGATGAATGTGATGATGCTGTCGATCCCGGTCTGGTCCGGCAACGTCACCGACATGCTTCCGGAACAGCGGGATTTCTTCCACTGGCTGTCGGCGCTGATCGCGCTGCCCGCCGTGGCCTATTCGGGACGGCCGTTCTTCACATCGGCCTGGCGCGCGCTGCGGGCGCGCCGCACCAACATGGACGTTCCGATCAGCATCGGCATCGTGCTCGCGGTCGCGATGTCGGTGGTCGAAACCATTCACCACGCCGAGCATGCCTATTTCGACGCAGCCCTGATGCTGCTCGCCTTCCTGCTGGCCGGCCGCTACCTCGATCAGAGCATGCGCCGCAAGACGCGCGCGGTGGCCGGAAACCTGGCCGCGCTGAAGGCTGAGACCGCGACGAAATTCGTCGGCGCCGACGAGATCAGCGTCGTACCGATTGCTGCCGTCCAGCCCGGCGACATCGTCCTGTTGCGTCCCGGCGAGCGATCGGCGGTCGACGGCTCCGTGACCGAGGGGCAGTCCAAGATCGACCAGAGCCTGATCACCGGCGAAACCCTGCCGGTGAAGGCCGGGCCGGGCACCGCCGTCTATGCGGGAACGCTCAACCTGTCGGGGGCGCTACGGGTGCGGGTAGCGGCGGCGTCCGAAGGCACGCTGTTGGCGGAGATCAGCCGGCTGCTCGACAACGCCGTGCAGGCGCGCTCCCGGTACGTGCAACTCGCCGACCGGGCATCGCGGCTCTATGCCCCCGTCGTGCATGCGGCGGCGCTGCTGACCATGCTGGGCTGGGTGGCTTACGGCGCGAGCTGGCACGATGCCATCATCACCGCGATCGCGGTTCTCATCATCACCTGTCCCTGCGCGTTGGGCTTGGCGATACCGGCGGTGCAGACCGTGGCATCCGGCGCCATGTTCCGCACCGGTGTGCTGCTCAATTCCGGCGACGCCATCGAGCGAATGGCCGCCGTTGACCGCGTGGTGTTCGACAAGACGGGAACGCTGACCCTGCCGGAGCTCGATGTCACGAATGTCGCTGACGTTCCGCGAGAGGTGTTCGAACTCGCCGGACGGCTTGCGCTGGCGAGCCATCATCCCGTGGCTGCTGCGGTAGCGCGGGCGGCCAGGGCCAGGACGCCGCTGTCCGGGATCGAAGAAGTGGCAGGCGAGGGCGTGCGCGGCTTCGTCAAGGGACAGGAAATCAGGTTGGGCAGGCCATCGTTCTGCGGTGCGGACAAGATCGCAAACGAGATTCTTGCTCAGGATCCCGAAGCTTCTGTCGTCGCCTTCCGTCACGGCGAGACGCGGCATGTCTTTGCGGTACGGCAACGTCTGCGCCGCGATGCAGCCGATGCGATTTCACTCCTCCAGAAGGCCGGAATTGAAGTCGAGATATTGTCCGGGGATCGCGAGCCCGCCGTGCGCCATGCGGCGCAATCGCTCGGAATTCACGAGTGGCGCGCGGGCGTCACGCCGGCGGACAAGATCGCGCGCATCGAGGAACTGAAGCGGCAGGGCGCCAGGGTCCTGATGGTGGGCGATGGCATGAACGACGCGCCGGCGCTGGCCGCCGCGCATGTCTCGATGTCGCCCGTCAGCGCCACCCATCTGAGCCAGGCCACCGCCGACCTGGTTTTCCTCGGCGATCGCCTCGCGCCCGTGGTCACCGCGATCGGCTTTTCCCGCAAGGCGCTGGGTCTAATGCGGCAAAACCTGTGGCTGGCCGCCGGCTACAATCTCTTTGCCGTGCCGCTGGCGATCGCCGGCCTGGCAACGCCGCTGGTCGCGGCGGTAGCGATGTCTGGCTCATCCTTGCTTGTGATCCTGAACGCGTTGCGCGCGCACCGCGGGGCGAAAGGATTCGGCTGATGGAAGTCCTGGTGTTCCTCGTGCCTCTGGCACTCATCCTCGGCGGCCTCGGCCTGATGGGCTTTCTCTGGTCGCTCAAGAACGGCCAGTACGACGACCTCGAGGGTGCCGGGTGGCGGGCAATTGCCGACGAAGAACCAAACCCCGAACGATAGTACGTCTGCCTCGTTTGCGCTTCGACAAAGAAGCCTGTCAAACGGCGGTGCAATTTCTCCAACGCCTGCCCAAGGACGGTATCCCTCGCGTGGCGCAATCCACCAGAACGAGGGGAGGAGCAATTGAACGGAGCGGCCCTTTCCCGCTGGACGATGTCGTATTTCGCAGCCGCACTGCTATCGCTGCTTGCTGCGGAAGCGATGATGTCGGCAGGGTTTGGCTTTCCCGCCGAAGCCATCAGGGCTCCAGCAACCCTGGTCGTGGTTCACCTCGTCACGATCGGCTGGCTCAGTCTCACCATGTGCGGCGCGCTCGGCCAGTTCATTCCCGTCCTGACCGAACGGCCGCTGCATAGCGACCAGTTGCCGCTGCCAGCGCTGGCGTTGCTGGCGAGCGGGATGGCCGCGCTCATGCTGGGTTTTCTTCGGCTGGACGGACGCGTTCCGATGGAACTTCCGTTCCTGTCCGTCGCGGCGCTGTTGCTCGGTACGGGTTTCGCGCTCGTCATCTGGAATCTCGCGCGCACGCTCTGGAGCGCACGTCCGCTGGCCCTGCCAGCCCGGTTCGTGGCGATGGGACTTGCGGCGGTCGGCATTGCCGCAGCGCTCGGGATGATCTTCGCGCTGGTTCTTGACCAGGCGGTGACCGGAAGGGTGCCGGTCCGGATACATTCGGGTGCGTTGCCGATCCACATCATTGCGGGGCTCGGCGGATGGCTGACAGTGACCACGATGGGCGTCAGCTATCGCCTGCTGGCGATGTTCATGCTGGCGCCCGACATCGACGACGGGCGCAGCCGGCTCACCCTCTGGGCGGCCTCGGTTGCCCTCGGCATCGCGGTGGCAGGCGGGTTCGCCGCCACCCTCGCAGAAATCTCGCTCGCTGTCGTACTGGCGGCGGCCCTGGTGCTGGCGGCCTTGGCGCTCATGCTGTACGGGCGCGATGTCCTGCAACTTTATCGTTCGCGACGGCGCCGCAGCCTCGAGCTGAATAGCCGCATGGGAACGATCGCTCTGGCAAACCTCGCGCTCTCGGCGCTGCTCTGCGTCGCGCTGGCGGCGCTTGGGCGGTTTTCAGAGTACGTCGGCGCGGTGGTTTTCCTGTTCGTGTTCGGCTGGCTTTCGGGCTTCATGCTCGCCCAGATGTACAAAATCGTTGCTTTCCTGACCTGGCTGGAAGTGTATGGCCCGGTCCTCGGCAAGGCGCCGACGCCGCGCGTCCAGGATCTGGTTGCGGAACGGCCGGCAATGCGCTGGTTCATGCTGTTCTTTGCCGGCGTATGGTGCGCAACCGGGGCGCTGTTGGCCGGCAGCCCGCCGTCGTTCCGGATCGCGGTACTCGCAATGACCGCTGCGACCGGCGGCATTGTCCTGGAAATGATGAAGAGCCGCCGGCTTTCGCATGTGCCCGTCGCCCTGCGGCTTCCGGCAAGCGCCTTGCGGCCAATGCTCTTGATCGCGGCAACCAGACAACCCCAAGGGAGATAGCCATGACGGCAGAGTTCATTGACGTCGATGTGAGGCCGATCCTGCGTGCCGGCGGTGAGCCGTTCAGCGTGATCATGCAGGCCGTCGAAGGGCTGGAGCCCGGTCAGGGCATACGGCTGCTTGCAACCTTCAAGCCGATCCCGCTGTTCGGCGTGCTGGGATCGAGAGGCTTCAGTCACGAAGCCATCGAACTGGATGGCGGCGAGTGGGAGGTGCTGTTCCGTCCCGAACAAGCCAGTCTGCCGCCACCGCCGATCGTTCCGGGCGCAGATGCTTCCGCATGGCCGGCCCCCTCGATTGAGCTCGACAACCGCGATCTCGATCCCCCCGAGCCGATGGCCAGGATCCTGGAAGCGGTCGAACGCATGAAGGCCGGGGAGGTGCTGTCCGCGCTGTTGTTGCGCGAGCCGCGTTTTCTGTTCCCGGAGCTTGCCAGACGCGGCCATCAGTGGCGCGGCGGCTTCGATGCCGGGCGGACGACCTACGAGATCTCGATCCGGGTTGGTTTCGCGAAGGAGGCCTGAGGATGACCACGCAACTTGTCGAAAAGATCAGGGACGCCTTGCGCAACGTGATCGATCCCGAGCTTGGCTACAATGTCGTCGATCTCGGGTTCATCTACGATATCGAAGTGGAGGAGGGGGGCGTCGTGCGCATTGCCATGACGACGACCACGCCGGGCTGTCCGGCCACCGGCTATCTCAAGGAAGGCGTCGCCAACAGCGCCTGGGGCGTACCCGATGTCGAGTTCGTTGACGTCCGGATCACCTTCGAACCGGCGTGGAAGCCGGAAATGATGACGGCGGAGGCCCGGCACGATCTCGGATTTGCCGCCTGCCACTGAACTAAAATGCCCCGCACGCCGGATGCCGGCGATGGCGGGGCAGTCTAGGAGAAAACGGCGAGATCGCCGAATGATGATGCAGGACAGCCTTGTCAGGCATCATGTGCCACAACAATTCATCCATTTCGGCACGCCCGCATTGACGTGCATCAAATGCTCACCCGTCAGGCGGAATGCCTAGGGAGCCGGCCGTCAGCGAGCTAACAGGAAGGGCGGCGGGGCAAGGCGCCCCAAAAACACCCGGGAAGGCAACCATCCCGACATCAGCGCCGCAAGCGGCGATCGATCTAGCCGAATGCAAAGGCCAGCAGGCTCGAACACAGGAGCGCGAGGCTGACCGTCGTCAGGACCAGGAATCCGTTGGAGACAGTGTCGTGGTTACGCATGATACACCTACCACTTCGATGCTCGTCCGAATTTATTAAATCTTTCCGAATCCCCCGGCCGGAACCACGAGTAAAACTTTCAGCCAGAGAATCGGGTGAGCCACCCGAGCCTTTGGCCGGAAAAGGCTCACGCCCTGTAACGATACCCTTCAAATGCGTGGGCAAGAAAAATGCCGGCGCTCACCAGGGCCATCACCGCTGTAACTGTCTCAATCATCGTACCAATCCTTTGCGCCCCCGCACGACCACAGAACGACTGCAGCGCTGCACAGTCAAAAAGATTCGGAAGTTGAAATCGAAGATCGGGGGGGAGTGATGATTTGATGCAACAGATTTGCTGAATGGCCACAAAGTCTTCTCAAACAACGCACCATCTACCGGCAATCGGCGGCTGCACTCCCGTAGTTCGCCGGATATCTCGGGCTACGATTGATTTACCAAGTCGGCGCGGAGATGCGTCGCACGAACGCCGACCCCATTTCCGCCGCGTTCGGGTTGCGATATCTTCATGCGGTGATGCGGTGGTGGGCCGCGTCGCAAAGTAACGCGCACTGGCCTCGACGTAGGCACGCGGCCGTTGGAATGGTAGTTGGGGCGAATGGGGATTCGACGGTCAGAATCGATTGTCCGTGGCACGCGCGGCATTGCTGCGGTGGCCACGTGTCTCGTCCTCGCGAATTGCGCTTCCTCCGAAAAGTTCGCCGGCCGCGTCGATCCCAAATACGGCGTGTCCTCCAGCCCGCGCGTGGTGGCCTTCGGGGAACCCGTGCCGAAGGGCGGCGGCACCTACCGAATCGGCAAGCCCTACACCGTCGCCGGCCGGGTCTACGTGCCGGAAGACGATCCCAACTATCGCGCCGAGGGGATGGCCTCCTGGTATGGCGATGATTTCCACGGCCGGCTGACCGCCAACGGCGAGGTCTTCGATATGACCGCCCTGACGGCGGCGCATCCGACCCTGCCGATCCCGAGCTACGCCCGCGTCACCAACGTCCGGAACGGCAAGTCGTTGATTGTCCGGGTCAATGACCGCGGCCCGTATCACGGCAACCGGCTCATTGACGTCTCCAACAAGGCGGCGGAACTGCTTGACTTCAAGGCCAATGGCGTCGCCAAGGTCCGTGTGGAGTACGTCGGTCGTGCGCCGCTCGAAGGCTCCGACGACCGCCAGTTGCTGGCGACCCTGCGGACCGGGGAGCCCGCGCCGTCGCCGTCCACGGTCCGGGTCGCCTCGGCCCGGCCGTTCGTGCCCGAGATGACTTCGTCCGCGGGCCGAATCCGCGGCGAGGTTCCGATGCCGGAGGGCCGCCCATATAGCCTCGGCAACACCACGGCCGATCACGCCTCGATCAATGCGACCTCGGAAATGTCGGCTTCGAGCCGTTCGCGCGGCCGTTCGGTCGAAAACGCGCGGGCTGTCTCCTATGAAAGCAATCCGGGCCATATGGCCCCGAGCGCGGCCTACCTCCCTGTGAACCCGCGGGGCCCGAGCGAGGTGCTCAGCGGGCGAGGGCTGTACTAGCTCTTGAGGAAGGCGATCAGGGCGGCGTTGACCTCGTCCGGCCGCTCCTGCTGAATCCAGTGGCCTGCGCCGTCGACGATGAGCTTCTGCCTCAGATTGGGCAGCACGCGCTCCATCTCCTTGACCTGTTTGGCGCCGATCAGGCCCGTAATCACGCCATCGTTCGAGCCCGCGACGAACAGCGACGGCTGGTGGATCTGCGCGCCCTGCCATGGTGCGGTCAGTTCCCAGTTCCGATCGATATTGCGGTACCAGTTGAGCCCGCCGCGAAAGCCGGACTTGCCGTAGATCTCGGCGAAAGTGGCGATGTCGGCCTCGGTCAGCCAGCCCGGCAGCGGCCGATGCGGGTCGGCACCGGCAAGGAAGCCCTTGCCCTCCTGGACGAACTGGTGCGCGGATGGGTCGGAGAACCCGCGTCCGCCCAGGATGATTCGCATCGTCGCCGCGACGTCGCGCTCGAACTCAGCTTCCGCCACCCCGGGCGTTTGAAAGTACTGCCAGTAGAAGTTGGTGATGCCGTTGTTCTTCAGGGTTTCGAGCGGCAGGCCACGCCCGCGGAACGGCGGCGGCACGCTGAGCCCGGCCACCCGGGTGAAGACATCCGGCCGGAACATCGCCGCGTGCCAGGCGACCGGCGCGCCCCAATCGTGCCCGACAATGACCGCCTGCTTCTCGCCGAGCGCCGCCACCAGCGCGACCATGTCGCCGACATTGTGGAACAGGGTATAGGCGCCGATATCGGCAGGTGCGCTGGTCCGGCCGATGCCGCGCATGTCAGGGGCAACGACGCGGAAGCCGGCGTCCGCGATCGCAGGAATCTGGTGCCGCCAGGAGTAGGACAGTTCGGGCCAGCCATGGCAGAGCAGGACGAGCGGACCCTGACCCTGTTCGAGCAGGAAGAACTCGATTCCATTGGCGGAAATGGTGCGTGAAGTTGGCATCGCGTTTCCGCCCTGCTTTTAAGTATTTTTGTGAGAGATTGCAGCGTCGGCACGATACGTAGGTTCGCGTTGCGCCGCAATCCGATCGACACGGCGACGAGCCCAAAACCTGTGTTGTTTGCGATACTTCCAGCTGTTACAAGACGCAGATTCAGGACATCGCCGATGGCAGCCGAGACCCCCGTTTCCCGCAAGACTGAAGCCGCGGCTGTCATCCCGTGGCGCAGCCTGATCGCGGGCACGCTGGCCCTCGCCGTCGCCTGGGGCGGGGTCGTCTATGCCGCCAACAACAGCGTCCAGGGGGCCAAGAAGGACGACGGCGGCTTTGACGGGGACGCCCCCACCGCCATTCTGATCGAGGGTTCCAGCGGCAGCGTGCTGTTCGAGAAGAACGCCGACGAACTTCGCGCGCCCTCCAGCATGCTGAAGCTGATGACGGTCGAAGTGGTCTTCAACGCCCTCAAGGAGGGCACGGTCAAACTGACCGACGAGTACCGCATCAGCGAGAACGCCTGGCGCAAGGGCGGCGCGCCGGCCGGCGGCTCGACCATGTTTGCCGCCCTCAACAGCAAGGTATCGGTGGACGACCTGCTGCGCGGCGCCATCATCCAGAGCGGCAACGATTCCTGCATTGCCCTGGCCGAAGGCATGGCCGGCAACGAACGGATCTTTGCCGCCGACTTCCTGACCAAGCGCGCTCGCGAGCTCGGTATGACGAAGTCGACCTTCGGCAATTCCAACGGACTGCCGGATCCGGCCAACAAGATGACGGTGCGGGAACTGTCCAAACTCGCCCGCCACCTGATCCTGACTTATCCCGATATGTACAAATTGTTCGGGGAGCGGGAATTCACCTGGAACAAGATCCGCCAGCAGAACCGCAATCCGCTGCTGAACACGCTCAATGGCGCCGACGGCCTGAAGACCGGTTTCACCAAGGAGGGCGGCTACGGCATGGTCGGCTCCGCCGTGCAAAACGACACGCGACTGATCGTCGTGATCAATGGCCTCGAGGATGCGGACGATCGGGCCTCCGAGGCCAAAAAGATGCTGGAATGGGGTTTTCGCAATTTCGAAACGCGGACGCTGTTCGCGGCCAACCAATTGGTCGGCTACGCCAAGGTGTTCGGCGGCGACAGCCGTTCGGTCAAGCTTTCCAGCCCCGAACCGATCAAGGTGATGGTGCCCAAGAATGGCAACGAGAAGCTGATCGCCCGCATCGTCTACAAGGGGCCCGTGGCCGCGCCGGTGAAAGCCGGCCAGGCCGTCGGCGTCGTCAAGGTATGGCGCGGCGCCAATGTGGCCGTCGAAGCCCCGGTTTATGCGGCCGAGGCGGTCGGCACCGGCTCGACGGTACGCCGCGCCATCGACGGCGCCAGCGAACTCGTCATCGGCATGTTCCGCGCGGGCGCAGAGAAGCTCTGACCATGGCCGACACAGCGCCGAACCGGACTTCCGGGCGCGGGAAGTTCATCTCGTTTGAAGGCGGCGAGGGTTCTGGAAAGTCCACGCAGATCAGGAATCTCGCGGACCGTCTTGCCGCGGAAAGGTTGCGCGCGATCGTGACGCGGGAACCCGGAGGCTCGCCGGGTGCTGAAATCATCCGGCATCTGGTGCTGTCGGGTATGGGCAAGCTGCTTGGAGCCGAGGCCGAGACGCTGCTGTTCGCCGCGGCGCGCGACGACCACGTGCGTACGGTGATCCAGCCCGCGCTGAGCCAGGGGACATGGGTACTGTGCGACCGCTTCTTCGATTCGACCCGCGCCTACCAGGGCAGGCTGGGGCAGGTCTCGCCTGACGTTCTCAACGCCATGCAGCGGGTCACGATCGGCGATCTCAAGCCGGACCTGACCATCATTCTGGATATTCCCGTCGAGATCGGCCTGAAGCGAGCTGCCGCCCGTCGCGGCGGTGGCGTGGCCGATCGTTTCGAGGCCGAAGACATTCAATTCCATCAGGATCTCCGCGACGCCTACAAGCAGATCGCCGCCGAGGATCCGCAGCGCTGCGTCCTCATCGATGCCGATGCCGATGCCGACACGGTCGCGGCTCACATCTGGAGCGCCGTGCGCGAACATCTGTTGGCCACACCGACGAGGGCCAGCTCGGCATGAGCGCCCGCAAGACCGAACCCGAGATGGCGGTCAGGCATCCCCGCGAAACGGCCGATCTGTTCGGCCATGGCGAGGCGGAGGCGGCGCTGCTGAACGCCTACCGCAGCGGGCGGATACCGCATGCCTGGCTGATCGGCGGCCCGCAGGGCATCGGCAAGGCGACGCTGGCCTATCGCATGGCGCGGTTCGTACTCGCCCATGTTGATCCCATGAAGCCTGCTGTGCAGCGTGCCGAAACGCTGGCGCTCGATCCCAATGATCCCGTCGCGCGACAGGTCGCGGCCAGCGCCCATGGCGGGCTGTTGATACTCGAGCGCGGGCTCAACGATCGCGGCGTGCTGCGCACCGTCATCACCGTCGACGAGACGCGGGAGACGATTTCATTCTTCGGCTCGACCGCGGCGGTGGACGGCTGGCGGGTCTGCATCGTCGATACCGTTGACGAACTCAACCCGAACGCCGCCAATGCGCTGCTGAAAATTCTCGAAGAGCCGCCGCAACGATCGTTGTTTTTGCTCGTCAGTCACTCGCCGGCACGGGCGTTGCCGACGATCCTGTCCCGTTGTCGAAAATTGCCGCTGCGGCCACTCGCCACCAGCGACGTAATCCGCGCGGCGGCGCGGGCCACCGACATCGCATCCGATGATCCAGCCCTGGCGGAAGCGGCCGATGCGTCGGAGGGAAGTGTATCGCGCGCGCTGACCTTGATGGGCGGGGACGCGCTCAAGCTGCAGCAGCGGACCGCGGCATTGCTGGCTAGCCTGCCGCAGGTCGATCCGCGCGAACTGCACGCGCTGGGCGACGCGCTCGGCACCAGCGATCGCGTGGCGCTGGCCGCCTTCATCGACGGCATTGACCGCTGGATTGGCGAAAAGCTGCGCACCGACGATGCCAACGCGAACCTTCCCCGCCTTGCACGGCTGGCGGAGGTATGGGAAAAGATCGTCCGCGCCGCGCGCGACACAGAATCGTACAATCTGGAGCGAAAACCGCTGGTTTTCTCGGTGTTCGGGATGCTCGCGGAAGCAACACGGTAACGCTCCGCCCGACATCAATCCCGACAATCGCTTGGGTCAAAAGGAATTCATCGTGGCGACGGCTGCAAGGAAAGCTTCGAAAAAGCGCAAGGCGAAGAAGGCGGCCAAGTCGCCGGCCGGCGCCAGCAAGAAGGCCGCGGCGAAAAAGCGCGCGGCCAAGAGCAAGCGCGTCGTGAAGAAGGCCCGCAAAGCTTCGAAGACGGTTGCAAAAAAGGCCGCGAAGAAGCCGGCCAGAAAAAAGACTACAAAGAAAGTCGCAGCAAAATCTGCCAGGAAGGCTGCAAAAAAGGCGACCGGGAAACCAGCGAAGAAAGCCGCGTCGAAGAAGCGCGCCATCGCGCCGCGCACGGAGCCACAAGTAGAAACCTTGCCAGCGGCGGAGATTGGGGAAGCCGTTTCGGCGTCCGCGCCGACCCCCGCCGAGGCGAAACCGGCGACGGCTGCAGAGCGCAACACCTACTTCATCACCACCGCGATCGCCTATCCGAACGGCGTACCGCATATCGGCCACGCCTACGAGGCGATTGCCACCGACGCGCTGGCAAGGTTTCAGCGGCTGAACGGCAAGGACGTGTTCTTCCTCACGGGTACCGATGAGCACGGCCTGAAGATGATCCAGACCGCCGAGGGCGAGGGAATGGCGGTTGCCGACCTCGCCGCACGCAACGCCGGCCGCTTCAGGGAAATGGACGAACGCCTGAACGTGTCGTTCGACCGCTTCATCCGCACCACCGAGCCTGCACATCATCGATCGGTCCAGGCGGTCTGGAACCGGATGCAGCAGAACGGCGACATCTATATCGATACCTATGCCGGCTGGTACTCGGTCCGCGATGAAGCCTATTACGCCGAGGAAGAGACCGTTCTCGGCGAGGATAATGTGCGCCGTGGCCCGCAGGGCTCGCCGGTCGAGTGGGTCGAGGAGAAGAGCTACTTCTTCAGACTGTCCGCTTATCAGGATCGTCTGCTGGCGCTTTACAAGAACCAGCCCGACTTCATCGGGCCGGATTCACGCCGCAACGAAGTCGTCAGCTTCGTCAGGAGCGGCCTGAAGGACCTCTCGATTTCGCGCACGACGTTTGACTGGGGCGTCAAGGTGCCCAACGACCCCGAGCACGTGATGTATGTCTGGGTCGACGCGCTGACCAACTACATCACGGGCGTCGGCTTTCCCGACGAGAACGATCCGAACTGGCGCTACTGGCCGGCGGACGTGCACATTATCGGCAAGGACATCATCCGCTTCCACGCGGTGTATTGGCCGGCGTTCCTGATGTCGGCCGGCATTCCCGTGCAGAAGCGGGTCTATGCCCACGGCTTCCTGTTCAACAGGGGCGAGAAGATGTCGAAGTCGGTCGGCAACGTCGTCGACCCCTTCAACCTCGCCGACCAGTACGGCGTCGACCAGATGCGGTACTTCTTCCTGCGCGAGGTGCCGTTCGGGCAGGACGGCAACTACAACCACGAAGCCATCGTCGCGCGCATCAATGCCGATCTCGCCAACGATCTCGGCAATCTGGCACAGCGCTCGCTGTCGATGATCGCCAAGCAACTCGGCGGCGTGCTGCCCGAGCCCGGCGAATTCACCGACAACGACAGGTCGATCCTGGCGGAAGCCGATGCCATGCTGGCGGCCTCGCGCACGGCGATGGCGACGCAGCAGATCCATCAGTGGCTGAACGTGGTGTGGTCCGTGGTGGCGGAAGCCAACCGCTATTTCGCCGGCGAAGCGCCGTGGGCGCTGGCCAAGACCGATCCGGCGCGGCAGAAGACGGTGCTGTACGTGACGGCCGAAGTGGTGCGCCAGATCGCCATCCTGACGCAGCCGGTCATGCCCGACGCTTCGAAGAAGCTGCTCGACAGCCTCGGCATTCCCGACGAAGCACAGGCGCGCAACTTTGCCGCGCTCGGCACGCGTATCGCGCCGGGCACGGCGTTGCCGCCGCCGGTCGGTGTATTTCCGCGCTACGTCGAGCCGAAGGCAGACTGAACGGTTTGCACGCCATGCTTGTTGACAGCCATTGCCATCTCGACTTTCCGGATTTCGCCGAGGATCTCGACGGCATCGTCGCGCGTGCCGAGGCGGCCGGTGTCGGCCGCATCGTCACGATCTCGACGCGCGTCAGGCGGCTCGGCGGGCTGCTTGCCATCGCCGAACGGTTTCCCAACGTCTACTGTTCGGTCGGCACCCATCCGCATCACGCCGATGAGGAAGACGGCATTCCTGCCAGCGAACTGATCGAGCTGACGAAGCACCCGAAGGTCATCGCGCTGGGCGAGGCGGGGCTGGATTATTTCTACGAGCACGGTTCGCCCGAGGCGCAGGAGCGTGGTTTTCGCGCGCATATCGCAGCCGCGCGCGCGACCGGCTTGCCGCTGGTGATCCATACGCGCGAGGCGGACGAAGACTGCGGCCGAATTCTCGAAGACGAGGTAGGGAAGGGCCCGTTCAAGGCCGTGCTGCATTGCTATACCGGCGGACGCGAACTGGCGATGAAGGCGGTTGCGCTGGGCCTGTCGATCTCGTTCACGGGCATCGTGACGTTCAAGAAGTCCGAGGCGTTGCGCGCACTCGCCGCCGAACTCCCGGCCGATCGCATCATGGTCGAAACCGACGCGCCCTATCTCGCGCCGGGGAAATTCCGCGGCAAGCGCAACGAGCCGTCCTATGTCGTCGAAGTCGCCAGGGTGCTGGCGGAAACGCGCGGCGTCTCGCTGGAAGAGATTTCGCGGCAGACGACGGAGAATTTCTTTCGCCTGTTCTCCAAGGTGCCGGCACCAAAGGCCACGGCATGACGGTGACGCTGACGATTCTGGGCTGCGGCTCTTCCGCAGGCGTTCCGCGCCCGGCGCTCGGCTGGGGGGCCTGCGATCCCAAGAATCCAAAAAACCGGCGACGACGCTGCTCGCTGCTGGTCGAACGATCCGGCGCCCACGGCACCACGCGGATCGTGATCGACACTTCTCCCGATTTGCGCGAGCAATTGATCGACGCCGATGTCGATCACATCGACGCGGTCTACCTGACGCATGAGCATGCCGATCAGACCCATGGCATCGACGACCTGCGTTCCGTCGTGCTGCATCAGCGGCGGCGCATTCCGGTCTACTTCAATCAGTCGACCGCAAAAGACATCATGGCGCGGTTCTCCTATTGCTTCATCGCGCCCGAGGGCAGCGACTATCCGCCGATCCTGACCCGTCATTCCATCGAGGCCGGCGAGAGCCACACCACGGAAGGGAAGGGTGGCCCGGTCAAACTCTCCGCTTTCCTGGTTCACCACGGCAGGATACCGGCGCTGGGATTCCGCGTCGGCAACGCCGCCTACACGCCTGACCTGCACGATATTCCCGAGGAGAGCTGGCCCGCGCTGGAAAATCTCGATCTATGGATCGTCGATGGGCTGCGCTACGCCGGCCACCCCAGCCATTTCAGCGTGAATGACGCGCTGTCCTGGATCGAGCGCTTCAAGCCGAAACGCGCTGTGATCACCAACATGCACTCCGATCTCGATTACGAGGTGTTGCGGCAGAGCCTTCCGGCAGGGGTCGTGCCCGCCTATGATGGGATGAAGCTGACGCTGGAGACGCGGGCCTGAGCGGTCGCGCATCGCAAGCCCGATCGCATGCTGCGGAGAGATGTCGATGATCGGTCTGTTCTTTGACGTTCAGACGAGGCCCGGGCACCGGGATCAGTATCTGAATCTCGCCGCATCGCTGAAACCCGACCTCGAAGCCATCGGCGGCTGCCTGTTCATCGATCGCTTCCGGAGCTTGACGCAGGAGAACCTGCTGCTCTCCCACCAGATATGGCAGGACGAGGGCGCCCTCACAGCCTGGCGCGCCCACGCCCACCATCATGAGGTCCAGACCATCGGCCGCGAGAAGGTTTTTTCGGACTATCGCATTCGCGTCGCGCAGGTGATCCACGAGGCAAGGCCCGGACAGCCGGTCTGGCAACCCGAGCGGCGCACGCCCTACAACGATCCCGCGAGGCGTCCGCCAACTTACGTGCTCACGGCCGAATCGAAGAGCGCCACGCTCCCGGTGCAGACCGAATGGCGCAGCGACGCCTTCGCCAGCGTCTATCGCGAAGGACACTTCGCGCACCTGATAGATCTGCCGGACCATTCATCCGGCGTAGAATTCGGGGCCCGGTTGTTTGCCGATTCAACTACGGAATACTTCCGCATTTTCGAGGTCATGCGCGACTACGGCATGTACGAGCGCACCGAAGCGCCGCAGTACTATCCGCCGGTGCGACCGGAGCAGCAGGATGGGTAGCGCGCAGCGAAACCCATAACTTCCTTGCTCCAGCCACAGGATGGGTTTCGCTGCGCGCTACCCATCCGACAAAATCACGCCGAAATCGCCTTCGCCGAGTCCACCTGGTTGCGCAGCATGAACTTCTGGATCTTGCCGGTGGACGTCTTCGGGATCGGTCCGAACACGACCGACTTCGGCGTCTTGAAGCCGGACATGTGTCCGCGGCAGAAGGTGATGATCTCGGCCTCCGTCGCCTTGGCACCGTCCTTCAGTTCGACGAAGGCGCAGGGCACTTCACCCCATTTGGGATCGGGCTTGGCGACCACGGCGGCGAACAGCACGGCCGGGTGCTTGTAGAGGATGTCCTCGACCTCGACGGACGAGATGTTCTCGCCGCCGGATATGATGATGTCCTTGGAGCGGTCCTTGATGATGACGTAGCCGTGCTCGTCGAGCACGCCGAGATCGCCGGTATGGAACCAGCCGCCGGCGAAGGCCTCCTGCGTGGCCTTCTCGTTCCTCAGATAGCCCTTCATGACGATATTGCCGCGGAACATCACCTCGCCGATGGTCTCGCCGTCGCGCGGCACCTCCCGCATGGTTTCGGGATCGAGCACGGTGACGGCCTCCTCGAGCGGGTAGGGGACACCCTGCCGGCGTTTCAGCTGAGCGCGCTGTTCGGCGGGCAGTTCATCCCAGCCCGGCTGTTCGGCGCAAACGGAGGCGGGGCCGTAGACTTCGGTCAGCCCGTAGACATGCGTCAGCTTGATGCCGATGCTTTCGGCGCCTTCGAGCACGGCGACCGGAGGCGCTGCGCCCGCGATCAGCCCGACCACTGCGCGGGCGGCCTTGCCCTTCGGTGCGCCGGGCGCATTGATCAGCGTGTTGTAGACGATCGGCGCGCCGCACATGTGGGTGACGCCGTGCCGCGGGATCAGTTCGAAGATCTTCGCCGGATCGACCTTGCGCAAGCAGACATTGATGCCGGCGGTGGCCGCTATCGTCCAAGGGAAGCACCAGCCGTTGCAATGGAACATCGGCAGCGTCCAGAGATACACCGGATGCTGCCCGAGATTGCCGGCCAGGATATTGCTGACCGCATTGAGATAGGCGCCGCGGTGATGGGTCACGACGCCCTTCGGATTGCCCGTCGTGCCTGACGTATAGCTCAGCGCGATCGCGTCCCATTCGTCGGCCGGCAGTCTTGCGACGAAGCCGGGATCGCCAGCGGCGACCGCCGCCTCGTATTCGATTTCGCCGATGCGCGTGCCGCTCGCAAACGCCGCATCGTCTACGTCGACCACGAAAGGTTTCGGACCCTTCATCAGCGTCAGCGCTTCCGCAATCACGCCGGAGAACTCCGGATCGACCAGGATGATCTTTGCGCCGCCATGGTCGAGCTGGAACGCGATTGAGGGCGCATCGAGCCGGATGTTCAGCGCGTTCAGCACGGCGCCCGCCATCGGCACCGCGAAATGCACCTCGTTCATGGCAGGGATATTCGGCAGCATCGCCGCCACCGTATCGCCGATGCCGATGCCCCGGTCGGCGAGCCATGATGCGAACCGCCGGCAGCGCTCGTAAGTCTCCGCCCATGTGAAGCTGCGGCCCTCATAGACCGCGCTGACATGATCGGGATAGACGGCGGCGGTGCGGGCGAGAAAACTCAGCGGCGACAGCGGCACGTAGTTCGCCGGCGTCTTGTCCAATCCGATTGCGTACTGGTTCTGGGCTTGGCTCATCGGCTTTGTCCCATCTGAAAGAATTTGACTTACAAGAACCCGATGGAAATCCACGGGAAGATCGCCACGATGATCAGTCCGACCATCAGCGCCAGCAGGTAGCCCCAGATCGGCCGGATACCCTCGGCCGGATCGACGCGTCCGATGGCGCAGGCGGCATAATAGCCCACTCCGAAGGGCGGTGCGAATAGTCCGATGCCCATCGCGAGGATCACGATCATCGCATAGTGGACTTCATGGACGCCGACGGTGCGGGCGATCGGAAACAACAGCGGCCCGAACAACACGATCGCCGGAATACCCTCGAGCACGCTCCCCAGAATAACGAACGCCACGATCGATACCGCGATGAAGGTCGCCGAGCCGCCGGGCAGGCCGGTCATGGCGGCCGCCAGCGTCCGTGAAAATCCCGATTGCGTGAGACCCCAGGCCATGCCGGTGGCGCAGCCGATGATCAAAAGGATCGCCCCGGACAGGCACGCGGTCTCGACCAGCATGGGCATGATCCGCCGCCAGTCGAAATTGCGGTAGATGAAGAGCCCGTAGATCAGGTAGCCGACCACGAAGGCGTAGACGATGCCGATCGTGGAGACTTCCGTGGCGGTCGCGATGCCCTCGACCACGGCATAACGGATCACGAACGGCAGCGCGATGGCGGGCAGGGCAATGGCAAAGGCGCGGACGATTTCGCCGCCGCTGGCCCGCGTGACGTGCCGCAGATCCTCGTTCCGGTAACGCCACCACACCAGCGCCGACAGCGTGATCGCCAGCACCAGGCCCGGCATCAAGCCGCCGGTGAACAGCGCCGCGATCGAAACGCCGGTAACCGAGCCGATGGTGATCAGCACGAGGCTCGGTGGAATGGTCTCGGTTTGCGCTCCGGTCGCGGAGAGGAGGGCGACCAGATCGCCCGGCTTGGCGCCGCGGGCCTTCATTTCCGGAAACAGCACCGGCGCCACGGCGGCCATGTCGGCCGCCTTGGAGCCCGAAATGCCCGAGACCAGGTACATGGCGCCGACCAGCACATAATGCAGCCCGCCGCGGACGTGTCCGAGCAGGCTCGCCAGGAACGCCACCATGGCCCGCGCCATGCCGGTCATCTCGATCAGGAGCCCCAGGAACACGAACAGCGGCACCGACAACAGGATCAGATGGCTCATGCCTTCGTCCATGCGGCCGACCAGAACCATCAGCGGCGTGCCCGTCGTCAGCGCCAGATAGCCGTAGGTCGCGAGCCCGAATCCGAACGCGATCGGCACGCCGGCGAACACGCAGAAGCCGGCGACGCCGACAAAGAAGATGATCAGGTTGAGATTGCCAAGCGGCTTCAACGCGCCCCGGAGCAGCCAGAATACCCCGATCACCAGGACGACCGTCAGGATCGCGCCCAGCACGATGCGCGGCTTTCGGGCCTGCAGCAGCCGCAGGAATGCAAACATCGCCATCAGGAAAATACCGACCGGCAGCGCCGCGGCGCGCCAGACATTGGCGATCTGCAGCGCCGGCGTCGTGATGTAGCTCTCCTCGTAGGCGTATTCGTAGGCCGGCCAAGCGATCAGGATGAGAAACGCCAGCGCGGCGGAAGTTGCGATCAGGTCGAGATAGGCGCGCATGGCGGGCCGGGCGTTGGCGACCACCGCCGTCATCCGCATGTGCTCGGCGCGCCGGAACGCGACCGCAGCGCCGAGCATAGCGAGCCACAGGAACAGGATCGAGGCCAGTTCGTCGGACCAGATCAGCGGCCGGTGGAAGCCGTAGCGCGCCACCACGCCGGCGAACAGGATCACGATCTCGGCGACCACCAGCAGCGCCGCCGGTATCTCGACCAGCACCCCCAGCGTATGCTCGATCGACGCCAGCAGCGAACGGCGGCGAGGAGGGGGCTGAGCCACCTCCTCGCCCATGACTTCAGTCATGCCGGCGTGAGCCATGGCAGCTTAGGACAGCTTGCCGACGGACTTTTCGAGCAGGTCCCAGGCCTGGTCGCCGTATTTGCCTTTCCATTCCGCGTAGAAGCCCGCCGAGCGGAGCTTGTCGCGGAAGGGCGTCACGGTAGGCTGGTTGAATACGAGACCCTTGCCGGCCAGTTCCTGCTGCAGCCCGGCGTTCAGCTTGGCGACGTCCTCGCGCTCCTTGACGCCGGCCGCATTGATGTTCTTCGCCACGATTGCGCGCACGTCCTCGGGAAGCTTCTCCCAGGCCCGGCGGTTGGCCAGGAACCAGAAGCCGTCCCACATGTGGTTCGTCAGCGAGCAGTATTTCTGCACCTCGTACAGTTTTGCCGTCGAGATGATCGCCAGGGGATTTTCCTGGCCCTCGACGATCTTGGTCTGCAGCGCCGAGTAAACCTCGCTGAAATTGATCGAGGCGGGCGCTGCATCGAACGCCTTGAACATGGAGGTCCAGAGCGGCGACACCGGCACGCGGATCTTGAAGCCCTTGAAGTCCTCAGGGCCATTGATCGGCCTGGTCGACGAGGTCGTCTGGCGGAAGCCGTTGTCCCAGATCTTTTCCATCACCACGAGGTTGGACTTGGCGATCTCGCCGCGAATATGGGCGCCCAGGCCCCCGTCCATGGCCTTCCAGACCGTGTCGTAGTCCGGGAACGCGAAGCCGATGCCGCTGATCGATGCCGCCGGCACCAGCGTGGCCAGGATCAGCCCCGACAGCGTGAAAAACTCGACGCCGCCGGACCGGATCTGGCTCAGCATGTCGGTGTCGGAACCGAGCTGGTTGTTGGGGAAAATCTGCAGGTCGAACCGGCCATTGGTCTCGGCCTTGATCGCCGCCGCCATCTCCTTGGCGCGGGCGTTCATGGGATGTCCGTCAGGGAGATTATTGGCGTATTTGTAGGTAAATTCGGCAGTCTGGGCCCGCGCCACCAACGGTGCGCCGATGCCGCCCAGAACCGCTGACGCCGCGGAAGCCTTGAGAATCGTGCGTCGTGAAAAGCTCATTAGGTTTCTCCCTTGAGGGTTGTTGTTCTTGAGACGGCCCGTCACGAGTCGCCAGCGATCTACCCGCGGCTTATTGCAGCGTCCGCCAGCGGCGGCAACACAGGCTTTGGCGTAGCAGGATTGCCTGGAGCAAAACCAACGCTTGGAGAGCCGTCTAATGGCCTTGTGTGGCAGAATATCCAGCTAAATATCTGATCAAACTACAGATAAAGATATTCCATAATATACCTTATGCGAATTATAGATGCGGCCCCCACACCGGGAGCCGCGCCATTAAATGCCGCTGCCTGGGAAGCGCCTGGAAGCGCGATCAGGCCTTTTCCACGTCGCCGCCCGCATCCAGCCAGCCCTTGAAGCCGCCGAGATTGCGCACATTGGAATAACCCATCTCCTTGAGGGTCTTGCCGACGAGCGCTGAGCGTCCGCCTGAAGCACAATACGCGACCACCGTCTTGGCCCGGTCGAAGGCCGCGTCGTGCATCGCCGAATTCGGGTCGGCACGGAATTCCACGAGGCCGCGCGGCACGGCAAGCGCGCCCGGAACCTTGCCCGTGGTTGCGACCTCCGCGGGCTCGCGGACGTCGAGGAACAGCACATCGGGCTTGCCTACCAATCCCTTGGCCTCATCCGGGCTTATACGCGGCACTTCCGCTTCGGCTTCCGCCAACATCGCTTGCACTGATTTCATATTGCTTCTCCCTGAAGTGATCGTGCGGACTTATCTGCCCCTGAAATGTGGCTTTCGGCGGCCGAGGAACGCCTCCACGCCTTCCTTGTGGTCCTCGCTCATACTCGCGAGCGCGAACTGATCGACGTCCATGTGGCTCGCCAGATCGTCGAGCGCATGCGCCAGGCGGTTGACCGTCAGCTTGGTCATGGCGACCGACAGCGGCGGCTGGGCGGCCACCTTGGCGGCAAGCGCCATCGCGGCATCGAACGCCTTGCCGGGATCGGCCAGCTCTTCTACCAGCCGCCATTCATAGGCTTCAGTGGCCGAGATGCGCTGGTCGGCCAGAATGACCGCCTGCTTGGTGCGCGCCGGTCCCATCAGATGCAGCATCCGCGGCACGCTCTGCCAGCTCATGTTCATGCCGAGCCCGATCTCGGGCACGCGCATATGGGCGTCGCGGGCCATGACGCGGAAATCCAGCGCCACCGCCAGCGCCACGCCGCCGCCGACACAAAAGCCTTCGATGGCGCCGATCGTGATCTGTTCCATCTCCTGCCAGGCGCGCGTCAGCCGCGGTCCCAGTTTCAGATGCCGGCGCAACGTGCCGAGATCCATGGATTTTCGCGAACGGCCTTCGGGATCCTTGAGGTCGAAGCCGGCGCTGAATGTCCGGGCGCCGGTCAGCACCACGACCGAGGTCTTATCGTCGTCCTCGAAGCTGCGGGCGGCGTCGGTAAGCTGGCGCAGCGCTTCCGGCGACAGCGCATTGATGCCGTCGCCGCGGTCGAATCGCACCACCGCAATGCGGCCCTCCGGCCCCAGGCCCTTCTCGATTTTTACAAACTCGGCCAACGCATTGCCTCCCTTCCCTGAGGTTTTCCCGAAACCTTAGCGCAGAATGCGGGCGGGAGAGCAAGCACATCCATCGGCTCGACATCGCCCGGATTTTGCGACTATCCTGACCGCATGAGCGACCATGATCACGACCACCAAGACCATCATCACCACCACGACCACGATCATTCGGAGCTCTCCGAGACCGAGTTGCGCGTGCGCGCGCTGGAGACGATCCTGACCGAAAAGGGCTATGTCGATCCGGCGGCGCTCGACGCCATCATTCAGGCCTACGAGACCAAAATCGGTCCGCACAACGGCGCGCAGGTCGTCGCCAAGGCCTGGACGGACCCTGCGTTCAAGCGGGCGCTGCTGGACGACGCCAGCGCGGCGGTGAGTACGCTCGGCCACGTCAGCCGGGTTGGCGACCACCTCGTCGCCGTCGAGAACACGCCACAGCGCCATAACATGGTCGTGTGCACGCTGTGCTCCTGTTACCCTTGGGAAATGCTCGGGCTGCCGCCGGTCTGGTACAAGGCCGCGCCCTACCGGTCGCGCGCGGTGAAAGATCCGCGCGGCGTGCTTGCCGACTTCGGCGTCAGCCTGCCGAAGGAGACCGAAATCAGGGTTTGGGATTCGACCGCCGAGACGCGCTTCCTGGTGTTGCCGATGCGGCCCGAGGGTACCGAAGGATGGAGCGAACAGCAGCTCGCCGAGCTCGTCACGCGCGACTCCATGATCGGCACGGGATTTCCGAAAACGCCGGGATCGCCGTCGTGAACGGCGTTCACGACATGGGCGGCATGGACGGTTTCGGCAAGGTCGAGCCGGAGCCGAACGAGCCGATGTTCCACACCGAGTGGGAAGCGCGCGTGCTGGCCATGGTGCGGGCGTTGGGCGCCGCCGGTGCCTTCAACATCGATACGTCGCGCTTCTATCGCGAGATGCTGCCGCCGCACGTCTATCTCGCGAGTTCGTACTACAAGAAATGGTTTCTCGGCCTCGAAGACATGCTGGTCGACAAGGGTTTTATCGCCGCCGAGGAAGTTGCTGCCGGTCACGCCGTGCAACCGCCGAAGCCGCTCAAGCACGGCAAGTTCGCGTTGAACGATGTCGAGCGCGTCATGGTGCGCGGCAAGTTCGGCCGCCCCGCCCCCGCAGCCGCGAAGTTCAAGCCCGGCGATCGCGTGCGCGCCAAGAACATTCACCCGGCAACTCACACCCGGCTGCCGCGCTATGTGCGCGGCCATGTCGGCGTGGTGGAGCGCGATCACGGCTGCCACGTCTTTCCGGATACGGCCGCGATGGAGGCCGGCGAGCACCCGCAATGGCTCTACACGGTCGTGTTCGACGGCCACGAGCTATGGGGCCCGGACGCCGATCCGACCGTGAAGATATCGATCGACGCGTTTGAGCCCTATCTGGAGGCGGTGTGATGGACACCGCTGCCGCCGCACGCGCAACCGCCGCCATCCCGGGCATTCCACGCGACGATGCCGGCCCGGTGTTTCGCGAGCCCTGGGAGGCGCAGGCCTTCGCAATGGCGCTGGCCCTGCACGAGCGTGGCCTGTTCAGCTGGACCGAGTGGGCCTCAGCCCTCGCCGATCAGATCAAGCGCGCCCAGGCCGCGGGCGATCCGGATACTGGCGAGACCTACTACCGGCACTGGCTGGCGACGCTGGAGCATCTGGTTGCCGCCAAGGGCGTCGCCACTACCGAGACGCTGCATCGTTACCGCGACGCCTGGGACCACGCCGCCGACCGCACGCCGCACGGCATGCCGATCGAACTCACCCCCGCTGATTTCGGCCGTTAGGCCTGCGCCGCGTATTCGCGCCAGCCCTTGGCGCGCAACGCGCAGGCCGGACATTCTCCGCAGCCATACCCCCAATCGTGCTGCGCGCCGCGCTCGCCAAGATAACAGGTGTGGGAGTGTTCGCGGATCAGGTCGACCAGCCCTGCCCCGCCAAGCTCATGCGCGAGCCTCCAGGTCGAGGCCTTGTCCAGCCACATCAGCGGGGTGTGCAATTCGAAGTTCTTCGCCATGCCGAGGTTGAGCGCCGTCTGCAGCGCCTTGATGGTCTCGTCGCGGCAGTCGGGATAGCCGGAATAGTCGGTCTCGCACATGCCGCCGATGATGTGACGGATGCCGCGCCGGTACGCCAGCGCCGCCGCGAAGGTGAGGAACACCAGGTTGCGGCCGGGCACGAACGTATTGGGCAGGCCGTCCTCGCCCATCGCAATGGCGACATCGCGCGTCAGCGCCGTATCGGAAATCTCAGCCAGCGTCGGGATCTCCAGCGTATGGCTTTCGCCGAGTTTCGCCGCCCAATCCGCTCGCAGGGATTTCATCCCTGCCAGCAGGCGGTCGCGGCAGGACAACTCGATCGCGTGACGCTGGCCGTAGCCGAAGCCTAGCATCTCGACGCGCGCAAAGCGCTGCAACGCCCAGGCAAGACAGGTGGTTGAATCCTGGCCACCGGAGAACAGCACCAGCGCAGTCTCGGACGATGATTTATTGCTCATAGGGGGCCAAATAGCATTCCCGGGCCGCGAGGCCAATCGGTGGAAATTGTCCCTGGTTCAGCCCGTTCCGCTGGGATCGGTGCGCCGCTTGCGGCATAAAGCTAATGTCTTCCCCGGCGACGGAAATCCCATGACCCCTTCCCGCGACATTTCACGGCTGATCGAAATCATGGCGGCGCTGCGCACGCCGGTGACCGGCTGTCCGTGGGACCTCGAGCAGAATTTTGCGACGATCGTGCCCTACACCATCGAGGAAGCCTACGAGGTAGCGGACGCCATCACGCGCGGCGATTTCGACGACCTCCGCGAGGAGCTCGGCGACCTCCTGCTGCAGGTGGTCTATCACGCCCGCATGGCCGAGGAGCAGAACGCGTTTGCGTTCGGCGACGTTGTCGAGGCGATCACGCGCAAGATGATCCGCCGCCACCCGCATGTGTTCGCCGACAAGGATGGCAACATCGCCCCCGCCGGCGTCAAGAGCGCCTGGGAGCGGATCAAGGCCGAGGAAAAGGCCGAGCGCGCGGCGCGGCGGCCGCCGGAAGAGACGGCGCACAAGTCGCTGCTCTCCAGCGTCAAGGCAGGACAGCCGGCGCTGACGCGGGCGATGGAGTTGCAGCGCAAGGCGTCCACCGTCGGCTTCGACTGGAACGATCCGCGCGCGGTGCTCAGCAAGATCCGCGAAGAGGCCGACGAGATCGAGGCAGCGCTCGACAGCGCCGACGCCGATGAACTTGCCGAGGAGACCGGCGACCTGCTGTTCGCGCTGGTCAATCTGGCGCGCCACATCGGCGCCGATCCGGAAAGCGCGCTGCGCAGTACCAATGCCAAGTTCGAGCGCCGGTTCGCTTATATCGAACGGGCGCTCGCCGCCAAGGGGCGCTCACTCGAAGACGCAACGCTCGCGGAGATGGACGCGCTGTGGAACGAGGCGAAAGGCGAAAAGCAGCCCTCGGGAGCTTCAGTCCGGGCACAAGGCACGCGCTGACATCACGCCACGTGCGGTACCGCATCGAACCGCGAAACCACGATGTCGCGCTTGGTTTCGTCCACGCGCACCGTCATGTCGAAGCGGCCGTCGTGAAGCTCCTTGTTGAGCACTTCGGCGTTGCGATGCAGCCAGCTGATGCCGGCGCCGTCGGATGCGTCGATGGAGAGATCGAGCGTCGTTCGCGTCGCCGCCAGCCGATCCTCGATCGCGGTCAACAGCGCATCGATCCCCTCCCCGGTCTCCGCGGAAACCAGGAAACACGGCCGCTCCGGCGGCCGGCGGGCGGCGATGTTGCGCAGGTTCGCCCGTTCCTCGGGATCGAAGCGGTCGATCTTGTTCCAGACTTCCAGGATGCGCGCGCCGGCGTCCGGATCGATGCCGAGCTGGCGCAGCACGGCGTCGACGTCGCGCTCCTGCGCCTCCGCGTCCTCATGCGAGATGTCGCGGACGTGCAGAATGATGTCGGCCTCCAGCACCTCTTCGAGCGTGGCGCGGAAGGCGGCCACGAGCTGCGTCGGCAGGTTGGAAATGAATCCGACGGTGTCCGACAGCATCGCCTTGCCGCCGTGCGGCAGGCTCAGAGCGCGCAAGGTCGGGTCGAGCGTCGCGAACAGCATGTCGGCCGCCTGGACGTCGGCGCGCGTGAGCCGGTTGAACAGCGTCGACTTGCCGGCGTTGGTATAGCCGACCAGCGCCACCACACGGTAAGGCACCCGCTGTCGGCCGGCGCGGTGCAGCCGCCGCGTCGCCTGTACCTTCTTCAGTTCGTTTTCCAGCCGGGTGATGCGGTCGCCGATCAGGCGGCGATCGGCTTCGATCTGGGTCTCGCCGGGGCCGCCCATGAAGCCGAAGCCGCCGCGTTGGCGTTCCAGATGGGTCCATGACCGCACCAGCCGGCTGCGCTGATAGTTCAGATGCGCGAGCTCGACCTGCAGCGCGCCTTCCTTGGTCTTGGCGCGGCGGCCGAAGATTTCAAGGATCAGCCCGGTGCGGTCGAGCACCTTGGTGTTCCAGGCCTTCTCGAGGTTACGCTGCTGGATCGGCGACAACGCGCAATCCATCACCACCAGTTCGATGTCGTGGCCCGCGATCAGGCCCGTGATCTCCTCGACCTTGCCTTTGCCGAGATAGGTCGCCGGCCGGATCTGACTGATGGGCGCGATCAGGGTGTCAGCGATCGTCAGGTCAATGGCGCGCGCCAGACCTGCCGCCTCCTCCAGCCGGGCGTCGGAATCGCGAACAGCCTCGTTCGCCTGCGCATCGGCATCGCCGCGACGCATGCGCAAATACGGGCCGATGACGATCACTCGCCCGGTCTGTCTGTCACCTGCCGACCGTGGACGGTCGGCGCCCCCTTCACGGTTGAAGGGTTCCAATCAGTTCACTCTCAAGCCGGAGCATCCTCGCCGCCTTCGAACAACTGGATCGGGGCGCCCGGCATGATGGTCGAAATCGCATGCTTGTAGACAAGCTGCGAGTGACCGTCGCGCCGCAACAGCAAGCAGAAGTTGTCAAACCAGGTGACAATGCCCTGCAGCTTTACTCCGTTGACCAGAAAGATCGTCAGTGGCGTTTTTGTTTTACGAACGTGGTTCAGGAAGGTGTCTTGTAGGTTTTGTGCGCGGTCTGCCGCCATTGTTTTTATCCCGCCGTCTTGTGCTTCTTTTTATTAAGCCGGTTGTTGCTCTCTAACGGAGCCTCCCCCGACTTGCCCGCTCCCCCTGAGATCCCCCTCCGGTCGGCTTGGCCGAACGATTAGAGGGTACGCGCGCTTTTTAGGCAAGCCGGTTCGCGCGCCACCAGTGCGGAACCCGGTGTGCATTCTCCCTAAGCCACCGGAAAGAGATAAATATTTTCAAGCATTTGCATGGACCGCGCGACGCAGCGCCATCCCGGCCGCGCGACGCCGGTTGGCCTCAGCCGACGCCCAGCGCCTTGAGCTTGCGATGCAGGGCCGAGCGCTCCATGCCGACGAACTCGGCCGTGCGCGAGATATTGCCGGAGAACCGGCTGATCTGGGCGATCAGGTAGTCGCGCTCGAACACCTCGCGCGCCTCGCGCAGCGGCAGCCCCATGATGTGCTCGCCATTGTTGCTGGTCGGCATCGCCGGCACCATCGAGCCCACATCCTGCGGCAGCATGTCAGCCGTGATGATCGCCTCGGGGCCGCCGCCGGCCAGGATCATGACGCGCTCGACGTTGTTACGGAGCTGCCGGACGTTGCCCGGCCAAACGTGCGACTGCAGGACCGCCATCGCATCCTGCCCGATCTGGCGCTTCGGCAGGCCCGTCGCGATCGATATCTGATCCATGAAATAGTCGATCAGTTCAGGAATATCCTCGCGCCGCTCCGACAGCGGCGGAACGCGGATCGGCACCACCGACAGTCGGTGATAGAGATCCTCGCGGAAACGGCCCTCCGCGATCTCCTCCTCGAGATTCCGCGCGGTCGAGGAGATGATACGGACGTCGACGTGAACCTTGGCGGTGCCGCCCGAACGCTGAAAGGTCTGATCGACCAGTACGCGCAAGATCTTGTTCTGGGTCTCGCGCGGCATGTCGGCGATTTCGTCGATGAACAACGTGCCGCCATGGGCTTCTTCCAGCGCGCCCGGCTTGCGCGCCTGTTCGCCGTTGCTCTGCTCGATACCGAACAGTTCGACTTCCATCCGCTCCGGCGTGATCGCCGCGGCGTTGATGACGACGAACGGGCCCTCGGCGCGGCTCGATGCGTTGTGCAGCGTCCTCGCCGCCAGTTCCTTGCCCGACCCGGAAGGACCAACGATCATGATACGGCTGTTGGCCTTGGCAGCGCGATCGATGGTCTGGCGGAGCTGGTTCATGCAGGCGGAGCGCCCGGTGAGGACGCTGGCCGCGGGAGCCAGTTGCTTGAGTTCCTTCACTTCGCGCTTGAGGCGTGAATTCTCCAGCGCCCGGGTCGCCACCAGGATCAGCCGGTCCGACTTGAACGGCTTCTCGATGAAGTCATAGGCACCGCGCTTGATCGCCGCGACCGCGGTCTCGATGTTGCCGTGGCCGGAGATCATCACCACGGGAACGTCGGCGTGCTCTTTCTTGATTTGCTCGAGCAGTTGCAGGCCGTCGAGCTTGGAGCCCTGCAGCCAGATGTCGAGGAACACCATATGGGGACGGCGGTTGGCAACTTCGGCCAGCGCCGAATCGCTGTCGCGCGCGGTTCGGGTGTTGAAGCCTTCGTCTTCCAGAATCCCTGCAACGAGATCGCGGATATCGGCTTCGTCATCGACAATCAGAATGTCACTGGCCATGGGTTACACCTGTCTTGTCAGCTGCCGGATGCGGCTTTGAATTTTGTTTCGTCATTGGTCGCGGATGCCGACGCAATGGTTTCGACGGACGGCGCTTTTGTTTGATCGCCCTGTGCTTTCGCGTCCCCGGACGGTTCCTTAGACGGCTCCTTGGCGCCCGCCTTCGCCGCCTGGCCGGAGACGGCAAATCGCAGCCGCATCCAGGCGCCACGCTGCCCGGGCCGGAAATCGGAGGCATCCTTGAGTTCGATGCGGCCGCCATGGTCTTCGAGCACGCGGCCGACGATGGCGAGCCCGAGCCCGGTGCCCTTCTGACGTGTCGTCACGTAGGGTTCCAGCAAACGGGCGCGACTCGTCTTGGGCAGGCCGATACCGTTGTCGATCACGTCGATCACGATGTCGTCGTTCTCGCGCGCGGCAACCACGTCGATGCGGCCCTTGCCCAATTCTTCCGGCGGCACCTGCTCGATTGCTTCGGTCGCGTTCTTGATGATGTTGGTCAGCGCCTGCGAAATCAGCCGGCGGTCGAACTGCGCCCGCATCGGGTCCTGCTTGATATCGGCTTCGATATCGAGATCGGGATGCCCGACCTTCATCAGGAACACCGCCTGACGCACGGTGTCGGCGACGTCCTCGCCTTCCATGACGGGTTTCGGCATCCGCGCAAAGCGGGAGAATTCATCGACCATCCTTCTGATGTCGTCGACCTGTCGCACGATCGTATCGGTACATTGTTCGAAGATGTTCTTGTCTTCGGTGATGACCTTGCCGAATTTGCGGCGGATACGTTCGGCCGAGAGCTGAATCGGCGTCAGCGGATTCTTGATTTCATGTGCGATGCGGCGTGCGACATCGCCCCACGCGGACGTGCGCTGCGCCGAGACGAGTTCGGTGATGTCATCGAGCGTGATGATGTAGCTGTCGCGCGACTGGCTGGTCTGCTCGGCACTGACGCGAACCGAAAGATTGCGCTCGTGGCCGTCGCGGGTAATCGTGATCTGGCCCTGCACCAGCCGCTGCGTGCCCTCGCGTGCGGTCTTCATCATGTCGTCGAGTTCGGGCAGCACGTCCGACAGGGGATGATCGAGCGTCTCCGATTCGGCGTGGCCGATGAGTTTCTCGGCCGAGCGGTTGAGAATGCCGACGCTGCCGGAGGCGTCGACGCCGATGATGCCCGCGCTGGCCGACGACAGCACCGCCTCGATGAAGCGGCGACGGCTGTCGATCAGGTCCGAAGCGCTGACGAGTTCGTCGCGCTGGGTGCGCAGTTCAGCCGTCATCTTGTTGAAGGTTTCGCCGAGCTGCGCCAGGTCGCCTTCCGATTTGTGGACCGGCACCTGGACATGCAGGTCGCCGGTCGAAACGATATTGGCCGCACTCATCAGGTTGCGGATCGGCTCCACCAGCCAGTTGGCGAAATTCAACCCGATCAGCACCGACGCCATCAGGATCGTGAGCGCGATCACCGCAAACATCAGCGCAAAAGCGACCTGGATGCCGAGCCGTCGGGATTCAATCTGGGCATATTCGGCGACACTGGCTTCGGTCTGCTTGAGCTGCGCGACCACGCGGGGATCGAGCAGCCGCGCCACGTACAGGAAGGTGTCGTTGAACGAGCGCAGGCGGATCACCGCCGCCACGTAATTCGCCTCGGGGAAGACCGCGATCTGCGGCTCGTCTTCATTGACGTTGCTCAAAAACTCCTGCGGCGGCGTCGTGAATTCCCGTTTGATGCCGGTCTGCGCCTCCGACAGGATGTTGCGATCCTTGTCGATCAGCATGGCGCCCGGCAAATTGCGGGAGGCAGCGCTTTGGGTCAGGAACTCGCGGAACGACTGCTGGTCCTGGTCGAACAGCGGCCGGGCCCGGGCGATGTCGTTGGCCATTCCGAGGATATCGCCGCGGATCAGCTGCGCGTGTTCGTAGGTGTAGGCGCGCGCCACAATCAGCGAGTTCTGCATCACCTCGCGGGTCGGCCCCGAGAACAGCCGGTCGAGGCCGCGGTCGATCGTCACGTTGGCGACGATCGCCACCAGCACGGCCGGCAGCACGGCGATGACGGAGAACAGTCCGACGATCTGGACATGCAGCCGGGCCGCCGCCCTGCCCCGCCGCCGGGCCTGAATCACCAGCCAGACCTCGCGGCTGATGATGCCGACCAGCAGCAGGATGGTCGCCGCGTTAATCAGCAGGAACGAGTAGACGACGTTGCGGGTCGGCTCGATCGGCGTCAGGCCGCTCAGCACCATGAAGGTCAGGAACGCCGACAGCAGCGCGATCCCGACCGCAAACGGCGCCACCCACTTCCGCAGGATGCCTCCTGTGGACTGGCTGTGCGACGGGTCGAACGATGGCGCCGAGGTCTCTGCGGTGGTCATTCCGGCAATCGGTGAGATGAAAGGTTCTAGGACCGCCTGCTGCGGACTGATGCATTCATATCACATTGTTGCTAGAATGCGACAAATCCGCGGCGTTGCCGACCGCAAAACGATCGGCGCCGAGCAGAATCCCGATTTATCCCCTTCCCGAGAGCCGGTACCCCCTAACCGCCGCTCCGATAGACCTGAATGTCGAGGTCGCGGATCTTCTTGCGCAGCGTATTGCGGTTGAGCCCGAGGAGATCGGCGGCGCGGATTTGATTGCCGCGGGTGGCCGCCAGCGCCGCGGTCAGCAGCGGCACCTCGATCTCCTTGAGGATGCGGTGATAGAGGCCTGGCGGCGGCACGCCATTCGGGAAGCCCGAGAAGTGCGACGACAGGTAGGCCTCCACGGCGCCGCCGAGGTTCTCCACTCCGAGCGGGGCATTGCCGCCGGAAGCGACCGCCGGCGGCGCCAGTTCGCCGTCGATCACCGAGCCGGTGATCACGTCCTGCGGATAGAGCGCCGCCAGCCGGCGTGCGAGGTTCTCGAGCTCTCGCACGTTGCCGGGCCAGCGGTGCTGCTTCAGCCGCTCGAGCGCCAGCGCATCGAGCTTTTTTGGCGGCAGGCCGTCCTTTTCGGCGAGCGAGAAGAAATGCCGGATCAGATCGGGCAGGTCCTCGATCCGCTCGCGCAGCGGCGGCAGCCGCAGCGGCACCACGTTGAGACGGAAGAACAGGTCCTCCCGGAACAGGCCCTGCTGGATCAGTATGCGCAGATCCTTGTTGCTGGCCGCCACGATCCGCACGTCGGTCTTGATCGGCGTGCGTCCGCCGACGGTGGTGTACTCGCCCTGCTGCAGCACGCGCAGCAGGCGCGTCTGCGCTTCCATCGGCATGTCGCCGATTTCGTCGAGGAACAGCGTGCCGCCCTCGGCCTGCTCGAAGCGGCCAGAAGCGCGCGTGTTGGCGCCGGTAAACGCGCCGCGTTCATGGCCGAACAATTCGGATTCGATCAGGTCGCGCGGGATCGCCGCCATGTTGACGGCGACGAACGGGCCGTTGCGGCGCTTGCCGTAATCATGCAGCGCGCGCGCCACCAGTTCCTTGCCGGTGCCGGACTCGCCGGAGATCATCACCGTGAGGTCGGTCTGCATCAGCCGCGCCAGCACCCGGTAGATTTCCTGCATCGCCGGCGAGCGGCCGACCAGCGGGATCGAATCGAATTCGCCCTCGTCGGGCGAACTCGGCACCCGCTCCTTGGGCTCGGCCAGCGCGCGGCCGACAATGGTGATGAGCTCCTTGAGGTCGAACGGTTTCGGCAGATATTCATAGGCGCCGCGCTCGGAGGCGCGGATCGCCGTCATGAACGTGTTCTGCGCGCTCATGACGATGACCGGAAGGCTCGGCCGCATCTTCTTGATCCGCGGCAGCAGGTCGAACGCGTTTTCGTCGGGCATCACCACGTCGGTGATGACGAGATCGCCCTCGCCCTGGCTGACCCAGCGCCACAGCGTTGCGGCGTTGCCGGTGAGGCGAACTTCATATCCGGCGCGCGAGAGCGCCTGGTTCAAAACTGTGCGGATGGCGGTATCGTCATCTGCAACGAGAATGCTACCTGCGGGCATCGTTATTCCTCATCTTGAGTCCTGTGAGGCAGGCGGCAGCGTACCCGGAACGCCGTCGCGGTTGCTTTGGTCGAACTGTTTGGCTGGATTGAACATCGGCATCAGCACGCGGAAGGTGGTCTTGCGCGGCTGGGATTCGCATTCGATGATGCCGCCGTGATCGCCGACGATCTTGGCAACCAGCGCCAGCCCGAGGCCGCTGCCGGTTTGCTTCGTGGTCACGAACGGATCGAACAGGTTCGGCAGCAGGTCTTCCGGCACGCCGGAACCGTTGTCCTTGACGCAGAACTCGAGCGGCAGCGACACCCGCGATTTCTTGCCCGGCACCGACAGGCGCACGCCGGGACGGAACGCTGTGGTGAGCTGGATTTCCGCGTCGGAGCCGAGATCGGCGACCGCTTCAGCGGCGTTCTTCACCAGGTTGAGAAACACCTGGATCAGCTGATCCTGATTGGCCAGCACCGGCGGCAATGACGGATCGTAATCCTCGATGAAGCGGATATTGCGGGCAAAACCGGATTGCGCCAGCCGTTTGACGTGGTCGAGCACGGAGTGGATGTTGACCGGCCCGCGCGCCACCGGGCGGTCGTCGCCGAACACCTCCATGCGGTCGACCAGGGTAACGATGCGGTCGGCCTCGTCGCAGATCAGCCGCGTCAGCATGCGGTCTTCGGATGAGGCTGCCTGCTCCAGCAATTGCGCCGCACCGCGGATGCCGGACAGCGGGTTCTTGATCTCATGCGCCAGCATCGCGGCCAGCGCGATCACCGAGCGCGCCGCGCTTCGATGGGTCAATTGCCGGTCCATCTTGTCGGCAATCGTGCGCTCCTGCAGCATCACCACGATGTGGCCCGGCCGCTCGGTGAGCGGGGCGACGTGCAGATCGACTTGGCGATCGCCACCGATGCGGGGGGTGCCAAGATCAACCTTGTACTCGTTGACCGGCGAGCCGCTCGATCGCACCTGATCGATCAGCGCCAGCAGCGGACTGCCGAACGGCACCAATTCCCTGAGCGACTGCCGCCGCAGGAATTGCGCGGAAATCTCGAAAAAGGATTCGGCCGCGATATTGGCGTCGATGATGCGGCCGTCGGGCGCCACCAGCAGCACCGGGTTGGGCAGCGCGTTGAGGATGGCATCGCTGTCGGCGGGCACCGGCCGACGATGTTCTGCGGCTGACGTCATGCAGCAGCACTCCATGCAAAATCGTCGTACGCATCCTGGAGCGATCGATGCACCCGGTGCGGATCCTCCGAAGTCAGAATGTCCTGCCGCCAGTGCTTGAGCTTCGCAGCCGGCGCGCGGCTGCGCTGCGCGGCAATCTCCAGCGCCCAGCCGAGATGTTTTCGCGCGTGCTTCAGGCCGATACGCAGGCCGTAATGGCTGCAGACCTGATCGTAGAGCGCACGGATATGGCCGAGCTGTTCGGCCAGGTCAGGCATGGCCTCGGCCTGGCCGGTTTCGAGCCGGCGCCCGATCTGCCCCGGCAGCCACGGCTGCCCCTGCGCGCCGCGCCCGATCATGACGGCATCGGCGCCGGAGACGTCGAGCGCCTGCACGGCCCTCTCGAACGTGGTGATATCGCCGTTGACGACGAGCGGCACCGAGATCGCATCCTTGACCGCACGTATCGCGGTCCAGTCCGCCTCGCCCTTGTAGAACTGGCAGCGCGTCCGCCCGTGCACGGTGATCATCTGCACGCCGGCAGCTTCCGCCCGGCGCGCGAGTTCAGGCGCGTTGAGCGAACGATCGTCCCAGCCCAGCCGCATCTTCAGCGTCACCGGCACTTTCACCGCCGCGATCGTCGCCTCGATCAGCGTCAGCGCATGATCGAGATCGCGCATCAGCGCCGAGCCGGACTGGCCGCCGGTGACGTGACGCGCCGGACAGCCCATGTTGATGTCGATGATGTCGGCGCCTGCAGCTTCCGCCACCTTGGCCCCCTCCGCCATCCAGTGCGTCTCGCAGCCCGCGAGCTGGACGACATGCGGACCGATACCCGCAGCTTCGCAGCGCAGCCGCGACATCGGCCTTCCGTGCACGAGCTCATCGCTGGCGGTCATTTCAGACACGACCAGCCCGGCGCCGAGGGCGGCCGCCTGACGTCGAAACGGGGCATCGGTGACACCGGACATCGGCGCCAGGAGAACCCGGTTGGCGACAGCAATTTCGCCTATTTTCAACGGCTTAGGGAGTGAACTTTCCGGGCCGGGCACGGGGCTCTCGTGGTTGGGCGGCAGCGTCATTGCGGCCGTCGGTGCATATTGTCAGCACAAATCTTGTGCAGTCAAGCTTCTTGCCTACACTTTAGACAGATCTATCATTTGTGCAAGTGCACTGCAACAAAATCTGCTTTTCCCACCGTCATAGTGAATCGCTCTGTTCTTCCGTAATCGGCGTGGTAGGGCTGTGCGCCCCGGGGCAAGCCGCCTCCCCTGCCAAATCCCGACACGCCTGTATTCGAGTTCAAATGCCGAGACCTGAGCGCACAGCAGCCATCCTCGTCGCAGCCGGGCGCGGGCTTCGCGCCGGCGCTGGCGGACCCAAGCAGTATCGCGAGATCGGCGGGCAGACCGTGATCTTCCGCGCCATGGAAGCGTTCTGCCGGCACCCGGACGTCTTCGCGGTGCAGCCGGTGGTCAATCCGGATGACGCCGCCGTCTTCAATGCCGCCGTTGCCGGCCTGCGCCATCAGCCTCCTGCCAATGGCGGCGCGACCCGCCAGGCTTCGGTGCATGCCGGCCTCGAGGCGCTCGCCGCATCGAAGCCCGACATCGTGCTGATCCACGACGCCGCGCGGCCATTCGTAAGCCCGGCCGTCATCTCGCGCGCGATCGATGCGGCCGGACACACCGGCGCGGCGGTGCCTGCGATCCCGGTCACAGACACGATCAAGCAGGTCGGCGATACCGGCAACGTCGAGGCGACGCCCGAGCGCGCGCGGTTGCGGATTGCGCAAACGCCGCAAGCGTTTCGCTTCGACGTGATTCTGGATGCCCATCGCCGCGCCGCGCGCGACGGCCGCAGCGACTTCACCGACGACGCGGCGCTGGCGGAATGGGCAGGATTGACGGTAGCGACTTTTGAAGGCGATCCTGCGAACATGAAATTGACGACACCGGAAGATTTTGCCCGCGAGGAAGCCCGCCTCGCCGCCCAGCTCGGCGACATCAGGACCGGCACGGGCTACGACGTGCACGCCTTCGGCGACGGCGATCATTTGATGATCTGCGGTGTGCGCGTGCCGCACACCCGCGGCTTTCTCGCCCATTCCGACGGCGACGTCGGCCTGCATGCCCTGGTCGACGCCATCCTCGGCGCACTTGCGGATGGCGATATCGGCTCGCACTTTCCGCCCAGCGATCCGCAGTGGAAGGGTGCTGCGTCCGACAAATTCCTGAAATACGCCGTCGACCGCGTCACCGCGCGCGGCGGCCGCATCGCCAATCTCGAGGTCACGATGATCTGCGAACGTCCGAAAATCGGACCGCTGCGCGACACCATGCGCGCGCGCATCGCCGAGATCACCGGGCTCAACATCTCGCGCGTCGCCGTCAAGGCGACCACCAGCGAGCGGCTCGGCTTTACCGGCCGCGAGGAAGGCATCGCTGCAACCGCCAGCGCCACCATCCGCTTGCCCTGGAGCGAATGAGCCATGAGCGGCAGCGACGCCCGCGCCCTGTCCCGCTCGCTGCTTGACCTGTGCCGGATGCGCAAGCTGACGATTGCCACCGCCGAGTCCTGCACCGGCGGCCTCGTCGCCGGCGCGCTCACCGACATTCCCGGCTCCTCCGACGTGATCGACCGCGGCTTCGTCACCTATTCCAACGACGCCAAGCGCGCCATGCTCGGCGTCAAGGCGACGACGCTTGCGACCTTCGGCGCGGTCAGCAAGGAAACCGCGACCGCGATGGCGATCGGCGCGCTGGAGAAGGCCAAGGTCGATCTCGCGGTGTCGATCACCGGCATCGCCGGCCCCGGCGGCGCCACGCCGGGCAAGCCGGTGGGCCTGGTGCATTTCGCAGTCGCCGCGCGCGACGGCCGCATCCTGCATCGCGAGATGCGCTTCGGCGCCATCGGCCGCACCACGGTGCGCCAGCGCTCCGTCGTCGAAGCGCTGCGCATGCTGATGGAGCTCGCGCGCGGACCGCAGCCGCCGGTCAAGCCGCGGCGCGAAACCATGAGCCGGCTGCGTCCGCGGGTGGCGCGCAGCCCGCGCCGCGTCGCCGTCAAGCGCCGGCGGACGCCGCCCCGGACCTAACAGGTTTCTAGCCCTTCCCGTAGACCGCATCCGCGCGCTTCTCGAAGGCCGCGGCAAAGCGCTGGAACGCGGTATCGAACATCGTCCCCATCAGCATCGCCAGCATCCGGCTCCTGAACTCGTAGGAGAGGAAGAAGCCGACATCGCAGTCGGTTTCCGACTTCGGCTCGAACGTCCAGCGGTTTTCGAGATTGCTGAACGGGCCCTTCAAATATTCGACCATGATCTTGAGGTTCGGCCGGTCCAGCGTCACCCGGCTGGTGAAGGATTCGCGCACCAGCTTGAACGACACGGTCATGTCGGCGACGATGATTTCGGTGCCGTCATCCTTCGGCGTGCGCTGGCGTATCTTCAGCGACTGGCACAGCGGCACGAATTCCGGATAGCGCTCGACATCGGCGACCAGATCGAACATCTGCGGCGCGGTGTGACGAACCCGGCGCTTGCTGGAAAACCTTGGCATCAGACGTGATGTAGCGCAGCTCTGGCCGCTCTCAGTTTGGCGAAATCCTCTCCGGCATGGTGCGACGAGCGGGTCAGCGGGCTCGCCGACACCATCAGAAAGCCCTTGGTATAGGCAACCTTCTCGTAGCCCGCGAACTCGTCCGGCGTGACGTAGCGCATCACCGCGTGATGCTTGCGGGTCGGCTGCAGATATTGCCCGATGGTCAGGAAATCGACGTCCGCCGACCGCAGATCGTCCATCACCTGCAGCACCTCGTGGCGCTCCTCGCCGAGGCCGACCATGATGCCGGACTTGGTGAATATCGTGGGATCGATTTCCTTGACCCGCTGCAGCAGCCTGATCGAATGGAAGTAGCGCGCGCCCGGGCGCACCGTGAGATAGCGTGCCGGCACGGTTTCGAGATTGTGGTTGAACACGTCGGGCTTTGCCGCCACGACCACCTCCAGCGCGCCTTCCTTGCGCAGGAAGTCGGGGGTGAGGATTTCTATCGTCGTATTCGGGCAGCGCGCACGGATCGCGCGGATGGTTTGCGCAAAGTGCTCGGCGCCGCCGTCGGCGAGATCGTCACGATCGACCGATGTCACGACCACGTGGGTGAGGCCGAGCTTGAAGGTCGCTTCCGCGACATGCTCCGGCTCGGCGGCATCGAGCGCGCCGGGCATTCCGGTCTTGACGTTGCAGAACGCGCAGGCCCGGGTGCAGGTGTCCCCCATGATCATGAAGGTGGCGTGCTTCTTGTCCCAGCACTCGCCGATATTCGGGCAGCCGGCCTCCTCGCAGACCGTGACGAGGCCGTTCTCCTTGACGATCTTTCGCGTATCGGCGTAGCCGCGGGTATTCGGCGCGCGTACCCTGATCCAGTTCGGCTTGGGCGGCGACAGCGCATCCGGCCGGTTCACCTTTTCGGGGTGACGCGGGCGAACCTGGTTCTGGGAGACGGTATCGACGAGAACGACCATGCTTGAGTCCGGATATTGCTGAATCAGTTAGCTAATCCGTGTCGCCGATCCCCGCAACCCGGTTGCGGGTCGAGCCGCAACCCGGTTGGTCAAAGCTAGCAGAAACATGCAACATATTGCGACCTTTCACGTCCATTCCCGCTGATTCCCACCTCAAAATGGCTCAGAATCCCAAGCCGGCCGAAACAACCGCCCCTCGCCTCGGCAAGCCGCTCAAACGCTCGTTTTTCAACCGCAGCGTCCATGACGTGGCACCGGACCTGATCGGGGCGACGCTGCTGGTCGACGGCGTCGGCGGCGTCATCGTCGAGGTCGAGGCCTATCACCATACCGATCCGGCGGCGCATTCGTTCAACGGACCGACGCCGCGCAACATGGTGATGTTCGGCCCGCCGGGCTTTTCCTATGTCTACCGCTCCTATGGCATCCACTGGTGCGCGAACTTCGTCTGCGAGGCCGAAGGCTCGGCCAGCGCGGTGCTGATCCGCGCGCTGGAGCCGACCCACGGCCTTGCCGCCATGCGCCGCCGTCGCGGCCTGCAGGAAGCACGCGCGCTGTGCTCGGGGCCGGGCAAACTGTGCGAGGCGCTTGGCATCACGATCAAGCACAGCGCACTGCCGCTCGATGCGCCGCCGTACGCGCTGTATGCCCGCATCGGTGAACCCGACATCGTCGCCGGCGTGCGGATCGGGATCACCAAGGCAGTCGATTTGCCGTGGCGATATGGGCTGAGGGGGTCGAGATTTCTGAGCAGGCGGTTTTGATGGTGAGAGCATGCTCGCTCTGTAGCAACCATTAAGTAGATTGATTGCGTGCGATTGAATTCGCCGCTTCCGTTTCCAGCATGACGTCGTGCTCGCGGCCGTCAAGGCGTGGCCTGGCGGCAGCGATTTTTGTGGGAGGGCA